>Ga0209606_1000036_pt1 | contig 218854 bp, 175 predicted proteins | sample AD_UKC057_MetaG_FD_184412 | JGI IMG/M metagenome (GOLD analysis project Ga0209606, IMG submission 184412) | Active sludge microbial communities of municipal wastewater-treating anaerobic digesters from USA - AD_UKC057_MetaG (SPAdes) (version 2) | ecosystem: Engineered > Bioreactor > Anaerobic... | reverse complement strand
ATATTCATATTTGTTAAATTATTTTAACTATTTATGGTAATTTCTCACTTTTGACGAAGACGTCAAAATTAAGGAGGTTGGTCGTATGGCTAAAGAAGAACGTCCCGTTGTCATCTGTGCAGCACTGACGGGGGCTGCCACGTACAAGAACAATAACCCCTCGGTTCCCTACACCATCGAGGAATTTGCCGACGAAGCGCACAAATGCTTCAAGGCCGGCGCGGCCATGGTCCATGTGCATGCCCGGACGGACGACGGTCAGCCCACCCACGAGATCGACCGTATCCAGGACGTGTATGACGCCATCAAGCAGAAATCGCCCGAACTCCTCGTTTGCCTGAGTTCGGCGGTCGGCGTTTTCAAGACGGCGGCACAGCGCATCGATCAGATCGTCGCCGTCAAGCCGGAGATGGCGTCCCTCAACACGAACACGATGAACTTCAGCGTCGTGGACCGCAGCACGGGCCAGATCTTTTTCGACTACGTTTTCGAAAACACCTTCACCATGCTCCAGGATTTCGCCAAGGCCATGGAGTCGAACAAGGTCAAACCGGAGATCGAGTGCTACGACTTCAGCGGCATCGACAACACCATGCTCATCGCCAAGCAGAAAATCTTCACCGAGCCGATGAACTTCAACTTCGTGTGGGGCGTCACGGGTGGTCAGCATTTCCGTCCGGACAACTTCCTCTCCATGAAGGCGGCCATCCCGGAAGGCGCGAACTTCACCACCTGCGGCGTGGGGATCGAGCAGTTCCCGGCGAACGTGATGTCCTGCCTGACGGGCGGAAACATGCGTGTGGGGCTCGAGGACAACACCCGCATGCCCAACGGCGAGTTGGCCAAAGGCAGCTACGAACAGGTGGAATGGGCCGTGCGGGTCTGCGAGAGCCTCAACCGGCCGGTTGCGACCCCCAAGGAGGCCCGCAAACTGATGGGCATCCGGAAGAAGTAACCCTTCGACATTTCCCCTCTCCCGCCCCGGCGGGAGAGGGGCTTTCCCTCAAAAACCCAGAATGCTCAGGAGAAGATTATGGATTTTACATTTACCGATGAACAGCGCATGTTCAGGGACACCGTCTACCGTTTTGCCAAGGAAGAGATTGCCCCGCTCGGCGAGGAAGCCGACCTGAAGGGCGAATTCAACATGGAGGTCTTCAAGAAGATGGCCGACATGGGCCTCTTGGGCCTCCCCTTTCCCGAGGAGTACGGTGGATCGGGTGCGGACTTCGTGACCTGCTGCCTCGCGGGCGAAGCCATGGGACATGCCGGCGTGGACGGCGGTCATACCCTGGCCTGGGGGGCGCATACCTACCTGTGCGGCACCGATATCATGCAGCATGGTACGCATGAACAGAAGCTCAAATACCTTCCCAAACTCGCCAGCGCCGAATGGATCGGCTGCATGGGTCTGACCGAACCGGGCTGCGGGTCCGATGCCGGCGCCCTGGCGACCACGGCGGTCAAGAAGGGTGACAAGTACATCCTGAACGGTTCGAAGACCTTCATCACGAACGCGCCTGTGGCCAACGTCTTCGTGATCTTCGCCACCCTCGACAAGGCGAAAAAGCACAAGGGCATCACGGCCTTCATCGTGGAACGGGACTATCCGGGTATTTCGACGGGGAACCCCATGCACAAGATGGGCTGCAAGTGCTCCACGACGTCGGAAGTCTACCTCGAGGATTGTGAAGTCCCCGTGGAAAACTGTCTCGGCGGCGAGGGCAACGGCTGGAACATCGCGCTCGCCGGTGTGGAATGGGACCGCAGTACGCTGTTGTCTCCTTTCATCGGCGGCATGATGTACATGATTGAAAACTGCTCCCGCTATGCCAACGAACGTTTCGCCTTCAAACGGCCGATCCGCGATTTCCAGTCCATCCAGAACCGGGTGGCCGACATGAGGGTCGTCCTCGAGGCATCCAAATTGGCTGTTTACCGCGTGGCCGCTTCCAAGGACAACGGCGTGGCCCTCAATCCGCTTCTGGCCGCCGTGAACAAGATGTACGTGGGCGACCGGGGCTTCGACATGTGCTCCGCCGCCGTCGACCTGTTCGGAGGATACGGCTATATTCACGAATATCCCGTGGAGCGCGGCCTGAGGGATGCAAAGCTCGGCCAGTTGGGCGGCGGCACGTCCGACATCATGAGAATGATCGTCGCCAGAGTCTTGATGATGTAAGGAAAGGAATGAACGGCTATGATGAACTATGAACTCACAGCGGAACAGAAGACGATAAAGAAAGAGATCGGGAAATTCTGCCAGGAGGCCATTGCGCCGACGGCAGCGCTCTTCGACGAGAGCCCGAAGGACAAGGCGGCCGATCTGATGAAGGCCAACTTCCAGAAACTCGCCCAGGCCAATTACTTTGGCCTCGCCCTGGGCGAGGACATCGTCGGCGCGACCGTGGCCGGTGAAGCCCTGGCCAAGACTTGCCCTTCGACTTTCCTGGCGGCCATGTCGTCCATCGTTTCCTTTGGCATCCCGGTGAAACTCTTTGGAACGGCAGCCCAGAAAGATAAATACATCGACGCGCTCGTCAAGGCGCAGGTGATCGGCGCCATGGGCTATACCGAGGCCCAGGCCGGCTCGGATCTCGGAGGCATCTCCGCATCCGCCGCAAAGAAAGGCGATGGCTGGGTTCTGACCGGGGTGAAGGACCTCGTCACGAACGCCCCCCTGGCCGATGCCTTTCTCGTCCTTGCCTGGACGGACAAGGAAGCTGGGCTGGAAAAAGGGCTGACCTTCTTCATCGTGGAGAAAAACGCATCCGGACTCTCCGTCGGCAAGCCGATCGAAACCATGGGGCTCCGGGGCAGCCTGACGGCGGAAGTCGCCCTCTCCGGCTGCGAGGTGGCCGCCGCCGCCGTCCTGGGAGGCGAGGCCGGTAAAGGTTATGCCCAGCTCCAGACCGTCCTGGAATATATCAAATTGTCCATCGCCAACCTGTCCCTGGGCATCGGCCAGGCTTGCCTGGAGGTCTCGACCGCCCTGGGCAAGAGCCGGCAGGCGTTTGGCAAGCCCATCGGTCTGTTCGAGGGCGTAGGGGCGAAACTCGCCGTCATGTTCACGAACAACGACCTGAGCCGTCTGCTGACCCTGCGGGCCGCGTGGAGCATGGAGCAGAAGGAGGCGGAGAGCGCCGTCCTGACGTCCTGCGCCAAGCTCTTCGCGAGCGAAGCGGTCAACGCCATTGCCGATCTGGCCATGCAGGTGCACGGCGGACACGGCTATATCCGGGGCGCCCAGGTGGAGCGTCTGTACCGGGATGCCCGGTTTGCCGTGATCGCCTACGGAACTTCCGAGCTTCAGCGCGCGGCGATCGCGAAGGACTGCCTGGACAAGTTCAAGGCAGCCTGAATTCGTCCCATTTCAGCGGAGACGGTCCGGGGGGGACCGTCTCCGCTTCTTTGCCGTTTATCGCTTTCTTTAGCGGACCATCATCTTTGCGAAGACCTGCAGGTTTATCCTGTGGCAGGGGGTTGTGCGGCCCGGAGAGTGTGCATTCAAAAAAGGACATTCGGCAGGGGGTACTCTGTCCAACACCATCAAAAGGGAGGAAGAAGTTTCATGAAGAGATTGACACCGTTTGAAGAGAATGTCGTGCGTCGCGTGGCCGTGGGCGATTTTCTGGTTCGGTCGGCTGCCCGTTACCCGTCGCATAAGGCCCTGCGTTTCCGGGATCGAACCTACACGTTTGCCGCATTGAACGACGCCGTCAATCGCTGTGCTCATGGCCTGACTAAAATGGGCGTCAAGAAGGGGGACCGCTGCGCGATCCTGTCCCACAACTGCGACCAGTTCGTCATTCTCTGGTGGGGTTTGATGAAGCTCGGGGCCGTCATCACGCCGCTGAACTTCATGCTGAAGAACGAGGAGGTCAAGTATATCGTCAATCACTCGGAACCGGGGCTCTTCTTCGTGGAGGACAAACTCATCCCGAACATGCTCGCCATCAAGGACGAGCTGAAAACCGTCCGGGCTTTCGGTTACATCAACCTGGCCGGCGAGGCCGTCCCCGAGGGGTGGATGAACATCGAGGATCTCTGGAAGGCCGACCTTCCCGCCACGGAGCCGGAAGCGATCATCGCGCCGGACGACCCGGCGCTTTTGCTGTACACCTCCGGCACGGAGTCGGCGCCCAAGGGCGTCATCAACACGCACTTGAACTTTTTCAGCATCGTTTTGAGCGCGTCGGTGGATCTGCACTTTACGAAGCGGGACGTCATCATCGGCGGGATTCCCCTGTACCATGTGGCGGCGATGTACCTCTTCATCGCCTGCATCGCCATCGGCGCCACCAACCTGATGGAGTACGCCCCGGACCCCTTCGAGATCCTGAAGTTCACGCAGGAGGAAGGGGTCACGATGTGGGTCTGGCCGCCGACTTTGTACATCAACCTTCCGCTTCTGCCGAACTTCGACCAGCTCAACCTCGCGTCGCTCAAGCTGTGCATCGTGTTCGGCGCCCTGTGTCCGCCGGCGGTTCTGGAGCGATGGCGCGCCAAGCTGCCGACGACGCGGTTCATGAACTACTACGGGCAGACGGAGATGAGCCCGCTGGGCGCCTGCCTGCAGGACGAGGACTTCCAGGCGCGGCCGGATTCCATCGGTCGATCCCATGTTCCGCTGGAGCTGAAGGTCTTCGGTCCGGACGACCGGGAACTCCCCCGGGGCGAGGTGGGCGAGCTTGTCGCCCGCGGCCCGGCGATCATGCGCGGCTACTACAAGGAAGAGGACAAGACGGCCTCGACCTTCCGGAGCGGCTGGCACCATACGGGGGACATCGTCCGGATGGACGAAGAAGGCTTCATCTACTTCGTGGACCGGGCCAAGGACATCATCAAGACCGGCGGGGAGAACGTTTCCTCGCAGGAGGTGGAGGCGTTCCTGTACAAGCACCCGAAGGTGGCCGATGCGGCGGTCATCGGGATGCCCGATCCGGTCTGGTCGGAGGCGGTCACGGCGATCATCGTTCCCATGCCGGGCCAGACCGTGGCCGAGAAGGAGATCATCGACTTCTGCAAGCAGTCCCTGGCCAACTACAAGGTTCCGAAGAACATCCTGTTTGTCGAGGCCCTGCCGCGCAACCCGAGCGGCAAGATCCTGAAGAACGTCCTGCGCAAGGAGTGCGAGGAAAAGCTCGCCGCGAAGGTGTGAGTCTGAAGGGGGCGGCACCCGGGAGGTGCTGCCCCTTCTTCGATCTCGATCCAGATTGAGAAAAAGGAGGTTTTCAATGTTTCAGGAATACTTCACCGAAGACCATCAGATCTTCCGGGGCGCGGTCCGCAAATTCGTGGAGAAGGAAATCAAGCCCCACGTCGAGGCGTGGGAGGACGAGGAGCTCTTCCCGATCGAACTGTACAAGAAAATGGCCGACGCCGGCCTGCTGGGGATCGGCTACCCGGAGGCCTACGGCGGCGTCCCCTGCGACAAGTTCATGCATGTCGCCTTCACCGAGGAGATGATCCGCAGCGGTTCCGTCGGCCTCGTCTCCGGCCTGGGCAGCCACTCCATCGCCATGCCGCCGGTTCTGAACCTGGGCACGGAGGAGCAGAAGCAGCGTTTTCTCGTTCCGGTGCTGGCGGGAGACAAGGTCGCCGCCCTCGGCATCACGGAACCGAACGCCGGATCGGATGTCGCCAATCTCCGGACGCGGGCCGTCCGCGACGGGGACAGCTACATCGTCAACGGCGCCAAGACCTTCATCACCAGCGGCTGCCGGGCCAACTTCATCACGACCGCCGTCCGGACCGGCGGCCCCGGCCACAAGGGGATCAGTCTGCTCGTGATCGATTCTTCCACGCCTGGCTTCAGCGTCTCGAAGAAGATCCGGAAGATGGGCTGGGCCGCCTCCGATACGGCGGAACTGTCCTTCGTGGACTGCCGGGTCCCGGCGGAGAATCTTCTAGGTGGCGAAGGGATGGGCTTTTACGGCATCATGATCAACTTCCAGAACGAGCGGCTCGCCCTGGCCGTCATGGCCCATGCCGTGGCCGAACTGGCCCTGGAGGAGTCCATCAAGTACGCCAAACAGCGGGAGGCCTTCGGGAAACCGCTGACGGGCTTCCAGGTCATCCGGCACAAGCTCGTGGACATGGCGATGAAAGTCGATGTCGCCAAGGAATACAACTACCGTCTGGCGGCCAGGATGGAGGCGGGCAAGGACTGCGTCCGGGAGGTTTCCATGGCCAAGAACTTCGCCTGTTCGGTCTGCGATCAGGTCGTCTTCGACGCCGTTCAGATCCACGGCGGATATGGCTACGCCCGCGAGTACCTCGTGGAGCGCCTCTACCGCGATTCCCGCATCCTGAGCATCGGCGGCGGCACGACCGAGATCATGAAAGAGATCCTCACCAAGATCATCCAGCTGTAATCCGGCACGAAAAAAAACGCCGGACCCGCGCCCTAAGGGGGGCGCGGGTCTGGCGTTGACGTTTCATCCTATTCCCGGAACATCATCGTCAGTTCCAGCACTCCGGTGTCGATCGTCGTCTCGATATCCGCCCCCAGTTTCTCGAAGACATGGAGCATGGGCTCGTTCTCCGAAATCACCGAGGCCGTGAACCCCAGGAGCCCCTGACGCTTGGCGAGATACGTCAGGTAGTGCAGCAGTTCCGTGCCGATGCCCCGGTTCTGGCTGTCGTCGCGGACCATGAAGGCCACGTCCGCCGTGTGGGTCTCTTCCACGATGACGTATTCCCCCACGCCGATGAGGAGGTCCTTCGGACCGTCCTGCCCGAAAACCATGATCACCATTTTCTGCGTATAGTCGATGGCGACGAACTCCTGGAGCCGGTCATGGTGCATGTCCTTGCGCAGGGTGATGAAGCGGCGATGCATGCTGCGGTCGGACAGGGAGTAGATGAACTCCTTGAGCAGGGGCTCGTCGCTGATCTTGACCGGACGGAGGAAGATCTCCGCCCCCGTCTTCGTCGTGCGATAGGTCTCGAGTTCCTCGGGGTATTCGCCGCCCTTGCCGGGAACGAACTTCTGGTCCCGGTAGATCAGGCCGCCCTGCCGCGCCTCTTCGATGAGCGCCGGGCGGAAATCGGGATGGGCGATGGCGATGAGTTCCATGGCCCGCTCCCGGATGTTCTTCCCGTGCAGGTAGGCGATGCCGTATTCCGTCACCACGTAGTGGATGTCGCCCCGGATCAGGGAGGTCCCCACCCCCTCCTTGAGGAAGGGCACGATTCGCGAAACCCGGCCGTGGTCCGCCGTGGACAGGAGGGCCAGGATCGTCCGTCCGTTTTTCGCGAGTACCGTGCCCCGCATGAAATCGGCCTGGCCGCCGATCCCGCTGTAGAAGGTCTTGCCGATGGACTCCGCCGTGGCCTGGCCGGTCAGGTCGATCTCCAGGCCGGTATTGATGGCCGTCATGTTGTCGTGCTGGGCGATGACGAGGGGGTTGTTCGTATAGTCGATGGTCTTGAACTCGATGAAGGGATTGTCGTCGATATACGCATAGGTTTCGCGGTGTCCCATGCAGAAGGCGGCGATGGTCTTTCCCCGGTTGATCGGCTTCTGGGAATTGTCGATGACCCCCTTCTTCATCAGCTCCACGATGCCGTCGGACAGCAGTTCCGTATGGACGCCGAGGTGTTTCTTGTGCTGCAGGTTGGAAAACAGGGCGTTCGGGATGATCCCGTACCCCACCTGGATCGTATCGCCATCCTGGACGAGTTCGGAGATGTATTTGCCGATCCGCTGGGCGGCCTCGAAATCCACCCCTGCCTCGTATTCGAGGAGGGGCTCGTCATGGGGGATGATGAAATCGACGTCCTCGATCCGGATGAAGCTGTCCCCGTGAACCCGGGGCATGTGCCGGTTGACCTGGGAGATCACCAGCCCCGCCGCCTCCGTGGCGGCCTTGACGATGTCCACGCTGACGCCGAGGCTCATGCAGCCGTGTTTGTCCGGCGGCGAGGTCTGAATCAGGGCCACCTCGATCGGGACCATGCCCCGGCGCATGAGATTGGGAACCTGGGACAGGAAGACCGGCGTATAGTCGGCCATCCCCTTGTTGACCGCGTCCCGGGTGGGGTGACCGATGAAAAAGGAGTTGTGGCGGAAGTTTTCCTTGAACTTCACATCCGTGTAGGGGGCGACGCCCAAGGTCCAGACGTGAAGCACCTCCGCGTCGAAGAACGCCGTCGGGTGCGATTCCACGTACTGGATCAGGGCGCGCACCAGATACTGCGGCTCGCCGCAACCCGTGGAAATGAAGATTCGGTTCCCGCGGCGGATCCGGCCGAACACCCGCTCTTCCGATGCGAACTTTTCCGGATAGATCTCCCGCCAGGGATTGAGCGTCAGTCCCGTGTCGTCTTCCATAAGCCCCGTGCCCCTTTTTTATATCATTCTGATGGTGCTGGATAACACGAAACCCGATCAATATCAATTTTCTGTCGTCATCGCGACCCGAACCGTTTCCCCATTGCAATTTTCGCAAAACCTGTCGTATAGAACGAGAAAAAAGGGGGAGGGGAGAATGAACTCAGCGGATCTATATCAGGAACTGGCGCAGAAGGTCGGCATGGCGCACTCGGCGATCGTCCCCGACCTCTGGCGGATGATCTGCACGGAGGAGGAGGCCCGGATCGTCAACGCCATGCCCGGGACCGCGGAAAGCCTGGCGGAGGCGTTCGGCAAGCCGGTCGCGGAGATGCAGGCACTCCTCGATGAGCTGTACCACAGGGGTGTCGCGTTCGATTATGTCAAGGACGGCCGGCAGTTCTACCGCATGCCCCGGCACATCATCCAGTTTCACGACGCCACGATTCTCTGGCCGGAGGCCTCCCAGGCGCTGCTCGATCTCTGGGTGAAATTCACGGAGGAGGAGTACCCGTCTCTGCCCGCCCTCGTGACCCAGGCGGGCCTGCCTTCCTTTTTCCGCGTCATCCCGGTTGGCGAGGCCATCACGTCGAAAAGCGAGGTCCTGCCTTATGAGGATGCCGCGAAGATCCTGGAGAACGCCCATAGCCTGGCCGTCACCAAGTGCACCTGCCGGTTCGTCATGAAGAAGTGCGACCGTCTGCTGGAGGCCTGCATTCAGCTCAACCGGGGCGCAGACTATGCCATCAAGCGCGGCACCGGCCGCCGGATCGACGTCGCGGAGGGCAAGGAGATCCTGAAGCAGGCCCGGGCGGCGGGCCTCGTCCACATGACGGAAAACAAGGCCGGCATCGGGAACGTCATCTGCAACTGCTGCGATTGCTGCTGCATCGGGATTCCCTTCGCCAAGAACCCCGCGACCCGGGGCGTCATTGCGACCAGCCGCTACCGGGCCGACGTCGATGCCGGGAACTGCACGGCCTGCGGCCTGTGCATCGAGGTCTGTCCCGTGGAGGCCATCTCCGAAAACGGCGCGGATGCCGTTACGGTCGATCCGGCGCTCTGCATCGGCTGCGGCCTGTGCGCCTTCGAATGCCCGGTTGAGGCCATCGGCCTGAAGCAGGTCCACCCGGCAAGTTTCATTCCGGCCTGATGACCATGCGCATCGCGGTCTTTTCCGATACCCACGGCAACAAGAACGACATGCGGGACGTCGTGCATTCGTTCGGTCCGCTCGACCTGGTCCTCCACCTGGGAGACGGGGTCCGGGACGGCGGCCTGGTGGCGCACGAGGCGGGCCTTCCCTTTCAGGGCGTCCAGGGGAACGAGGACTACGGGTCCGATCTTCCCGGCAAACTTGCGCTCGACCTGGACGGCTGGCGCTTCCTCCTGGCGCACGGCCACCACATGAACATCAATCCCTACCACCCGGCGGCGGTCTGGCAGCGGGATCTGCAGGAGATGGCGGATTGGGCGAAGGGGCAGGCGGCCGATGTCCTCCTCTTCGGCCACGCCCACAAGCCCGTCCTGCAGAAGGAAAACGGGGTCGTCCTGTGCAATCCCGGCGACCAGTACATCGGCGCCACGACCGGGGCGTCGTTCGCCCTCGTGGTCCTGGAGGATGGGACGGCCGACTTCCGGATCTTCCGGAAAAACGGGCCGGGGGTCTGGGATCCCCTGATGGAACTCCGCCCCGCCCGCGCCTGAATCGCCGCGAACAGGCGCCCCGCCGCGAGCGGACCAAGCGGCCGCCGGAGGCGACGGCGCCTTGGAAGACAACCGCGACACGGCCCGTTATTTCGGGGCCTTTTTCCCGCGCCGGCCGGTCTTCGGGGGGGCCGGGGCAAAGAGGCTGTTCACCCCGCCCAGCATGAAGGCGGCCGATTCCTCCGCTATCTTCAGGACCTCCGTGGCGTGATCCTGCCAGAGCAGGTAATGGCAGGCGATCCGTTCGTAGATCCCGACGATGCAGACGGCGATCAGTTCCGGCGACCGCTCCGTCGCGAAATTCCTGCCCTGCCCCCGGCTGATCCGGATGATGGCATCCTTAATATCCGACGTCAGTTTGACGAAGACGCGCTTGCGCTGTTCCTCGACCTCCACGCTCTGGCCGACCGATTCCCGGAAGAAGATGGCGATCTTCTCGGGATGCCGCAGACAGAAGTCCCCCAGGAACGCAAAGGCGACATTCCGGAAGCTGTCGAGAGAAAATTCCGACTTCTGATATTCTTCGCCCACGGCCTTGCGCAGATCGTGCCCGATCTCCTGCATGAGCTTGATCAGGAGCTCTTCCTTGTTCTTGAAGTAAAAATAGACGGCCCCCGTCGAGACCTCCGCCAGATCCGCAATCTCTTCGATGCTCGTCTGGTGGTACCCCTTCTGCCCGAACAGCGCTTCGGCCGCCTTCAGGAGGGTGTTGCAGCGGTTTTCCTTTTCCCGGAGACGCCGCATCGACCGCCTCGGCACGGCGGCGTCGCCTGTTTTGCCGGTCCGGGTCATGGGGCTAAAATCCCTCCAGGCGGGCGATGATTTCATACATGACCTCGTCCGCGCCCGCGCCGATCGACATGATGCGCGAATCCCGGAAGTAGCGCGAGATCAGGGTTTCGTTCATGAAGCCCATTCCCCCGAACATCTGGAGGCAACCGCTGGCCACCTCGGCGATCAATTGTCCGGCGAACAGCTTTCCCATCGAGATCTCGCGCGTGACGTCGCGCCCCTCCATCTTCATCCGGACGATGTGGTAGGTGAGCTGCTTCAGGCATTCGTTCTTCATCAGCCAGCCGGCCAGGCGATGGCGCAGCACCTGCTTCGTGATCAGGGGCTTTCCGAAGACGATCCGTCTTTTGAGGTAATCCACCGTCATGTCGATCATGTCCTGGACGCACACGTGAACGCCCGGCAGGATGGTGAACCGCTCGTGCTGGAATTGCTTCATCTGGTAGATAAAGCCCTCGCCCTCGTCGCCGATGAGATTTTCCACCGGCACCGCCACGTTGTCGAAAAAGAGCTCCGCCGTGTCGCTGCTGCGCAAACCCAGCTTGTCGAGCTTCTTGCTGACGACGAAGCCCGGGAGGTCCGTCGGTACGACGAACAGGCCGAAGGAATGGTAGCCCGCGTCGTCTCCCGTCTTCGCGAGCAGCGTCAGAAAGTCCGCCTGCGTCCCGTTGGTGATGTAGGTCTTGGAGCCGTTGAGGAGGTAGTGATCCCCCTTGCGGACCGCCCGCGTCTTGATGGCGAAGACGTCCGAACCGGCGTCGGGCTCCGTCACCGCGATCGCCGCCACCATCTCGCCGGCGATCGCGCCCCTCAGGTATTTGTCCTTCAGGTATTCGCTGCCGAAGGCGTCGATCGCGGGCGTCGCCATGTTCGTCTGCACGGCAATCGCCGTCGAGACGCCGAACCCGTGAATATGGCCGGCCTCTTCGAGGAGCACCGTTTCGTACCAGTAATCGAGCCCCTGTCCCCCGTATTTCGGGTCGTACCGGATCCCCAGGAAGCCGAGCTCCCCCATCTTCCTGAACAGGTCGTGCAGGGGAACGGTTTTCTCCTCCCATTCGTCGATGTAGGGGTTGATCTCCCGGTCGACGAACCTCCTCACGGATGCCCGGAAAGCCTCATGCGTCTCGTTGAAATACATGCATTCCCTCCCTTTCAAAGGATCGGCCGCCGGGGAAAAGGGGCGCTTCCCCGGCTTCCCACCGTCAGCCCGTGACTGTTTTTCCCCCGGCCCTTCGCCGCTATCCCTTTGTCCTCAAGGCTTTCTTGTCCACTTTCCCGACGGCGGTCAACGGGATGGCCGCCATGATCTCGATCACCTTGGGGACCTTGTAGGGCGTCAGGTTCTCCCGGCAATGGTCGAGCAGGTCCTTCCGGACGGCTTCCGCATCATTGCCCGCCGCCTCGCCGGTGAGCTGGATCACGGCCTTGACGACCTGGCTGTCCGGCCGCTTGGGATCCGTCGTGCCGACGACGGCGCAGAGCTGGACGGCCGGATGCTGGCTCAACACCTCCTCCACCTCCCGGGAGAACACCTTGAAGCCCCCGACGATGATCATGTCCTTGGTACGGTCGGCGATGTAGAAATACCCGTCTTCATCCATCCGGGCCACATCGCCGGTGTAGAGCCACGTTTCATTCTGGAAGGACCGCAGGGTCCTGGCCGTATCTTCGGGCTTGTTGTGATACCCCTTCATCACCTGGGGGCCGTGCACGATGATTTCTCCGGCCTCTCCGACCGGGACCTCCCGGGCGCCCGTTTCCACGTCCACCAGCTTGAGCCGGGTGCTCTGCAACGGAATGCCGACGGAGCCGATCTTCTTTCGCCCCCGGAGGGGATTCATGGTGATCACGGGGCTGGCTTCGGTCATGCCCAGGATTTCCACCACCTTCCCCTTGCCGACGATGGCTTCGAGGGCCGTGATGGCCTCCTTCGAGAAGGGGGCCGCTCCGGAGATGCACACCTCGCACCTGGAAAAATCGATCTTCGCGAAGGCGGGATTGTCCATCAGCATCTGGTAGAGGGAGGGCACGTGCAGCAGGATGGCGGGACGGTATTTCGCAATCTCCGCGCAGACGTGATCCGTATTTCTGGGATCGGGGATCAGGCACTGGGTATAGGCGGCGGACATCGTGATCAGGCCGAAATAAAGCCCCGCCTGGTGGAAAAAGGGGAATCCCGAGCAGGCGACCCCGCCGCCCATTTTCAGGTTGAACCAGGTGACCGCCTGCGTGATGTTGGCCACCATGTTGCGATGGGTCAGGACCGCGCCTTTCGGCAGGCCCGTCGTTCCGCCCGTATACTGGATAAGGCAGGAATCCCCCGGATCGATCCTGATCCCGGACAGGGGCGGCTGATCTTTCCGGAGCACGTCCATGAAAGGGAGGACTTCCTTGCCCGCGATCGGCGCCATCCGGCCGACGGGAACCTTTTTCAGGGCCTTGGCGAGCACGCGCTTGTACGCCGGGAGAAAGTCCGTGACATTGGTGACCAGGCAGTGCTTCACGGACGGGATCTCGTTGCGGATCTTCTGGACGCGCTGCTCGAAGATGGCGTCCAGCGTGACCAGGGCCTTGAGGCCCGAGTCGTTGATCTGATGGGCCATTTCCCTGGGCGTCAGGAGCGGAGAGACGCCGCTGGCGACGCATCCGGCACGCAGAATGCCGGCCAGGGCGATCAGATACTGGGGCGTGTTGGGCAGATTGATGCCCACGACGTCTCCCCGACCGCACCCCCGGGCGGCCAGATAACCCGCCACACGGCCGCTGAACCGGTCCAGGTCCCGGTAGGTCAAGGTCGTGCCGAGAAAATGAAGCACGGCGCGATCCGGGTCGTGGGCGATGGCCTTTTCGAGGAGATCCACGTAGCTCTCGTCGGGAATCGTCATCTCCGGCGCGACCCAGGGATCATAGGATTTGAGCCACGGCTTGGCATCGTACGCGCTCACGGCACATCTCCTTTCTGCATGCAGAAATTCCATACCCTGTGGATGTTGTCGGGAGGCGTTGGCCCTTGTCCGGCCCCTAACGCCCTGCGTCTGCCCCGGACGCCAGCGACTCCGGCATCTCGATGACCCGGGCCCGCAGATATTCGCCCAGCGTCTTCGCCTGGGGATCGCTGCGGACCGAGGCCGCCACGCCCTCCCCGAGCACGCCCCTGATGTAGAAATTCACCGCCAGCAGATTCGGGAATTCATACCGCTCCATCTCGAAACCGCTCAGGTCGCGCAGAAGCTCCTTCAGCCTTTCGGTCGTCAGGAATTCCCGGAGGAAAGCGAAGGCCTCCGGCGTCTTGGCCCAGACCCCGAGATTCGCGTTGCCGCCCTTGTCTCCGGAGCGCGTGGCGAAGACGCGCCCCAGGGGCATCCGGACCGTCTTCCCCCGCGGCGCCGCCGGCAGATCGATCTTCGGCGCTTCCGGCGCGGGCGCGGAGGGATCCGGCGGCACCGATTCCACCGTCCAGGTCTCGTCCCTCAGCAGGACGGTCTGCCGGATGTGCTTCGTCGCGACGAGCGTCGGCCAGTGGACGATGGCCGGCCCGCCCTTGGTCGGCGGGGCCGTCGCCGTAAAGCCGGGGATGTTGGCCAGCCCCAGCTCCACGATCTTGGCCGAAAATTTCGCGACCTTTTTGCGGTCCGGATCCATCACGGACAGGCGCAGGTAGGCAAAGGCCTCGTCGTTCGTCTGCGGGTCTTCCTTGTCGGAGCGGATCAGCTGGACATGCTCCACCGCGAACTGCCCGCGGCCGCCCAGGGCGTCGAACAGGGCGTCCTCGAAAATCTTCGCCTTCTTTTCGATGTCGAGGCCCGTGAGGACGACGGTCATCGAATTGCGGTAGTTGCCGGCGTTGTTGATGCAGACCTTGGTCGTCGCGGGGGGCGGCTCGCCCTTGACGCCGGCGATCCTCGTCCGGTCGGGTCCCTCCTGGGAGATCCCGATCGTGTCGAACCGTGCGACCACGTCCGGGGTCAGATATTTCGGGTCCCGGACCTCGTAGAGGAGCTGGGCCTTGACCGTATCGACGGACACGAGTCCGCCCGTGCCGGGATGCTTCGTGATCACGAAGGCGCCGTCCGCAAAGATTTCGGCGATGGGGTAGCCCACCTTCAGAAACGAGGGCACTTCGTCGATGAAGGAGTAATTGCCCCCCGTCGCCTGGGCGCCGCACTCGATGATATGGCCGGCCACGGCGGCGCCGGCGAGCCGGTCCCAGTCGTGGCGCCGCCAGCCGAACCACCAGGCGGCCGGTCCCATGACGACCGCGGCGTCCGCGAGGCGCCCCCCGACCACGATGTCCGCCCCCCGCTCCAGCGCCTCCGCCACGCCCCAGCCGCCCAGATAGGCGTTTGCCGAAATGGGCATGGCGCCCGCGTCCTTCAGGGCGATTCCCTTGTCCAGGTGGATGAACGCCTCCCCCTGCGCCTGGAGGTCCGCCAGCCGCCCCATGAGGTCGTCGCCCTCGATGCAGGCGATTTTCGGATGCAGGCCCAGCGCGTCGGCGATCCTTTTCAGCTCCGCCGCCAGGCCCCGCGGATTCAGGCCGCCGGCGTTGGAAACCACCCGGATGCCCTTGTCCAGGCATTCGCCCATGACCTCTTCCATCTGCTTGAGAAACGTCGGCACATAGCCGGTCTCCGGCTTCTTCATCTTCTGGGCGAAGAGAATCGCCATCGTGAGTTCCGCCAGATAATCCCCCGTCAGGACGTCGATGGGACCGCCCTGCACCATTTCGCGGGCCGCGGCCAGCCGATCGCCGAAATACCCACTGCAATTGGCGATGATGACCCGGTCCCTGCCCCGTTGACCCGTTGCGCCCATGCTCTTCCCCCCTGTCCGTGATCGTTTTATCGGCCTTTGAAAACGGGCGGCCGCTTCTCCATGAAGGCCACGATTCCCTCCATGGCGTCCTCCGTCGCCGCCACCTCCTTGAGTCTTTCCGAGAGATAGTTGAGGGCGTCCGGCAGCGGCAGGTTCGCCATCCCGTAGAACGCCTGCTTCCCGATCCGCATCCCGATCGGGCTCTTGGAGGCCAGGGTTCTGAGCACCCGGTCCACCTCCTCATCCAGTCGGTCGGCGGGCACGACCCGCGTGACGAGCCCCATGGCCATGGCCTCGGCGGCCGTCATCCGCTCGCCCAGGAGGATCATCTCCATGGCCTTCTTCTGCAGGACGTTGCGAAAGATGAGGGCGCCGATCATCATCGGCCACAGGCCGACGTTGACCTCCGGCGTGCCTAACCGGGCGTCGTCGCTCGCGATGACGATGTCGCAGGCCAGCATGAAACCCATCCCGCCGGCCAGGCAGAACCCCTTCACGCGCGCGACCGTCGGCTTGGGAAAACGGACGAGCTTGTCGAGCAGGGCGGCGTAATCAGCGAACAGGTCCCGGCCTTCCGTCGTCGTGGCGCCGCTGAGCTGCGCCCCCGTGCAGAAGGCCTTGTCCCCCGCGCCCGTGACCGTCAGGACCCGCACGCGCTCATCCCGCTCCGCCTCGTCCAGGGACGCGTGAAACAGCCGGATCGCCTCCGGCGTGATGGCGTTGCGCTGCGCCTCGCGATTGATCGTGACCGTGCCGATGCCGTCCTCGACCCGGTAGAGCAAATGCCGTTCGTCCATCCTGTGGCCTCCTTGCGGGATCATGGGGGCGCGCCGGTTGCGGCCTGGCGGCCCTCCCCCGGCGCGTCGGTCTCCGCTTCCTTTTCGATGTCCACGAGAATCCGCCCGGGCATCACCTTCTCGCCCTCGGCAACGTTGATCTTCGTCACCCGGCCGGGAAAGGGCGCCGTCAGCGTGGTCTCCATCTTCATGGCCGTCAGGACAATGACGGCCTGACCCTTGCACACCCGGTCGCCCTCGCTCACCGGGATGCGCACCACCACCGAAGGCATCGGTGGCGTGACGACCTGGGGGAGATTCTCCCGATCCGCTTTTTTCCTTGTTTTCCGTTCGGCGACATCCGCGTCCTGAACGGGGTAGGGAACGCCGCGGATCACGACGGTCTTTTCGCCGTCCCCTCCCCAGACAAAGGCGTTCACGCCGAGGCCGTCCACCGTCAGGTGCAGGTGATGGGGGGAGACGGCGCCATGGCGGACATGAAGCGTCTGCGTTCCCGTCGTCACGGTCAGGCGGTCGGCCCCTTCCGGATCGGCCGTCCAGACCGCCAGGTCTTCGTCCGTCTTGAATCGGTATTGCATGCGTCGGGTTCTCCTTCGTGAGAGGTCCTGCGGCGCTTAGGCCCGCTGCCGCTGCCAGTTGCCCAGGCGCTGCCAGGGCGACGGATATTCCCCCGCCGGCAGCCCCGGGGCCGGGGTTTCCCTCCGGCCGACGAGATCGTCGGCGATGTAGGCGAGGCGCGCCAGGTCCGTCTCCGTCCGGGCGGGCTTCCAGTCGGAAAAATGGGCGGGGACGAAATCGGTGAACGTCTCGCCGGCGCGGAAGGCGTCCGAGCGAAGGACATCCCTGAGGAAGGGGATGGCCGTCCGGATCCCCAGGATGACGTAGCGCTCGAGCGCCCGGAGCATGCGCGCGATGGCCGCGTCGCGGTCTTCGCCGTGGGCCACCAACTTCGACAGGATGGGGTCGTACTCCACGGGGACCTGAAATCCGGCGTAGATGCCGCAGTCGTTCCGGATGCCCGGCCCGGAGGGTTCCTGCATGAACACGATGGTTCCGGGAGAGGGGAAGAATCCCTGCTCCGGGTCTTCCGCGTAGATGCGGCACTCGATGGCATGGCCCCGCCCGCGGATCTCCTGCTGGGTGAGGTTCAGGGGAAGGCCGGCGGCGATCTCGATCTGGCGCCGGACGATGTCGATGCCGGTCACCATCTCCGTGATCGGGTGCTCGACCTGGAGGCGGGTGTTGACCTCCAGGAAATAGAAGCGGCCGTCCGGGGCCAGCAGAAACTCCACCGTCCCCGCATTCACGTAGCCGGACGCCCGGGCCGCGGCCACGGCCGCCTGGCCCATCCGCTCCCTCAGCTCCGGCGTCAAGGCGGGCGACGGCGTCTCCTCGATGATTTTCTGGTGGCGCCGCTGGATGGAGCACTCCCGCTCCAGGAGATGCACCACGTTTCCAAGGCCGTCGGCCAGGATCTGGAACTCGATATGCCGCGGCCGCGCGAGGTACTTTTCCAGATAGATGGCCCCGTTGCCGAAGGCGGCGGCGGCCTCGCTCGCGGCGGACACGCAGGCGGCGTGAAGCGCATCCCGCGCCTGGACGATCCGCATGCCCTTGCCTCCGCCGCCCGCGGCCGCCTTGATCAGGACGGGGTAGCCCAGCCGGTCCGCCTCGCGCGCCAGGGCGTCGGGATCGGATTCGGGGCGGTTCATGCCGGGGATGACGGGCACGCCGCTTAGGATCATCGTCTCCCGCGCGACGGTCTTGTCCCCGAGCGCGCGGATCACGCGCGCCGGCGGCCCGATGAACACGAGCCCCTCCCGTTCGCAGCGCTCGGCAAAATCCCCGTTCTCGGCCAGGAATCCGTACCCCGGATGAACGGCCTGCGCCCCGGTTTCCCGGGCCGCCGCGATGATCCGGTCGATGTGGAGGTAGCTCTCCGACGGATCGGCCGCCCCGAGATGGACGGCCTCGTCCGCGTCCAGGACATGGACCGCCTTCCGGTCCGCATCGGAGTACACGGCCACCGTGCCAATCCCCATCTCCCGGCAGGTGTGCAGGATGCGCCGGGCGATTTCCCCCCGGTTCGCCACCAGGATCTTCTTGAACATGCGCGCCTCCCGTTCAGCGGTTGCGGGTTGTCCTCACGCCCTACATGCGGAAGATGCCGTATCCGAAGACATCGTCGCGGATGGGGGCGTTCAGGGCCGCGGATATCGCGAGCCCCAGCACGTCGCGGGTGTCGGCCGGATCGAGGATGCCGTCGTCCCACAGTTGGGCCGTGCTGTAGTAGGCGTTGCTCTCCGTCCGGGCGGCGGTGACCACCGGGTCCCGGATCTGCGCCGTCTCCTCCTCCGTCAGGGGCGGTTTCCCCGCCTTGGCGAGCTGGTCGTTTCTCAGGGTGACGAGGACGCCGGCGGCCTGCTCCCCGCCCATCACGGCGATCTCCGCGTTGGGCCACATCCACAGAAAGCGCGGGGAATAGGCCCGGCCGCACATGGCGTAATTGCCGGCCCCGAAGGAGGCGCCCACGATCACGGTGAACTTGGGCACGGTCGCCGTGGCCACGGCGTTCACCATCTTGTGGCCGTTTTTCGTGATGCCAAGCCGCTCGTACTCGCTGCCGATGATGAATCCGTTGATGTTCTGGAGGAAGATGAGGGGGATCTGGCGCCGGTCGCACAGCTGGATGAACTGGGTCCCCTTCAGGGCGCTGTCGGGGAAGAGCACGCCGTTGTTGCCGAGGATGCCCACGGGGTAGCCGTGGAGGTACGCCCAACCGCAGACCAGGGTCGGCGCGTACAGCTCCTTGAACTCCAGAAATTCGCTGCGGTCCACGATCCGCGCGATCAGCTCGCGCACGTCGTAGGGCACCTTCAGCTCGCGGCTGACAATGCCGTAGATCTCCTTCGGGTCGTACAGCGGCGGCGCCGGTTCGTGCATCGGCAGGCGGGCCTTTTCCGTCCGCGGCAGGGTTTCGACGATGTTGCGCAGGATGGCGATGGCGTGCCGGTCGTCCTCGGCATAGTAGTCGGAGACGCCGGATTCGCGGCAGTGCAGGTCCGCGCCCCCCAGTTCGTCCGCCGTCACCTCCTCGCCCGTGGCGGCCTTGACGAGGGGCGGCCCTCCCAGGAAGATGGCGCCCGTGCCCTTGACGTGCACCGTTTCGTCGGACATGGCGGGCACGTACGCGCCGCCCGCGGTGCAGAGCCCCATGACGGCCGTGATCTGGGGAACCCCCATCTTGGACATGATCGCCTGGTTGTAGAAAAGCCGGCCGCCGTCATCGAGATCCGGAAAAACCTCGGACTGCAACTGCAGGTAGCCGCCCGCCGAATCGATCAGGGTGATCGCGGGCAGGCGATTTTCCATGGCGATCGTCTGGCAGCGGAGACTTTTCTTCACCGTCAGGGGATAGGTGGCGCCCCCCTTGATCATCGCGTCGTTGCCGGTGATCAGGACCTCCCGCCCGCCGACGACGCCGATCCCCGAGACCAGCCCCGCCCCGTGAATCTTGCCGTCGTAAAGCCCCCGGGCGGCCAGCGGGGCGATTTCCAGAAACGGGGTGTTCCGGTCCAGCAGCAGGTCGAGCTTCTCCCGCATGGGCATCTTCCCCTGGGAGGCGAGACGGGTGCGGGCCTGCGGCGAGCGGTCCTCCCGGGCAATCCGGAGTTCCTCCTTCAGCGTCGCGACCAGGGTCTCCATCGCGTCGTAATTCTCGCGATACGCCTCCGAGCGGGGATCGATTCTCGTCTCGATGACCTCCATAAGCCCTCCCTGTGGCCGACGAAATGGGTTGAATCTGTGGAAATCGGATGCCGGAAAATCCCCCCGGCCCGTTTAACGGATCCGGGGACTCAAGGGGCGAAAGGATATGGCGATCGATAAAGCCGTGAAGGTTCTAAAACGGGATTATCAAGTTCAAAATCTGAACCTGATTCGGTTCAATAATTGAATTCATATTTCATGTCAAGCGATTTTCCGGAAGGCCATGTCCGTCCCCGGCGGGGTTCGTCGTCGGGCGGCCGTCTGTTGTCGCGACGGCCGCTCCGGGCGGGCTTCAGGGGGGCGAGGGGGGAGCGGGACGCGATCAGGCGGGGGGCAGGCCCCCGCGGAACATGAAGTAGGCGGCGCCGACCAGGCAAAGCCCCGCCCACAGGTAGTCCCATTTGAGCGGCTGTTTCATGATGAGAAAGACGAATCCGGCGAAGACCGTCATGGTGATGATTTCCTGGATCACCTTCAGTTGACCAAGGTTGTAATGGTGGAACCCGATGCGGTTGGCGGGGACCTGGAGGGTGTACTCGAACAGGGCGATGCCCCAGCTCAAGAGGATGACGACCAAAAGCGGCCGGCCGTTCATGTACTTGAGATGGCCGTACCAGGCAAACGTCATGAAGAGGTTCGAGAAAAACAAGAGCACGACGGTTTTGAACACCGGAAACGGACTCCTGGGCCAGGGTTTTCGTCCGATCGCGCGCCCCCCTCCCGCGTTCTTCCGGCGGCGCACACGCTCGACGCGGGGAGGTATAGACAACAAGCCCCGGGAAATCAAGCAGAAAATAATCCCCGACCCGGCCGCCGGCCCGGACGGTCCCTCCGTTGGCGCGCCGCCGGACGGTCCGTCTTCGCATCGCCGGCGGTCATGCCGGGCGTTTGGCGCCCGGGGTTGAGCGGAGGTCTTGACAACGGCGCGGGGATGCGTCTATTGAAAATGTTCAGGATCCTCGGGAGGGATCGGGGTCCCGGGACCCGGATCGTGGGCGTCGTCACCGTGGCCGTTCGCAGGCCGGAAAGGGAGAGAGCATGTCCGTCAGACCCGCATGGTGGCTGGCCGTTCTGGCCAGGATCTGGCCCTTGACCTGGATCAGCGCGCGCATGACCCGCTGGCCCGTTGTCGGCCGGGTGGTCGCCTGGGGCAGCCTGCCCCTCTTTACCGGGAAAAACCTCAACATCACCTACCTCCCCGTCAACGAAGAGGTCGGCGGCAGGGCCAGCACCCTCCTGCCCCGCCAGGTCGTGGAGGCGCTCATCCGCCGTTCCTCCCACCGGGTCCTCATCAACCGCTGCACCTGCCGGGACGCGAAGCCGTGCCGCCGCCATCCCGTCACGACGGGCTGCACCCTCCTGGGGGAGGGGACGAGGGAGATCGATCCCCGGATCGCCCGCCACGTCACGGTGGAGGAGGCCGTGGCGCATCTGGAGTCCGCCCTTCGGGAAGGGCTCATCCCCATGACCGGACGCGTCCGGATCGACAACTTCATCTGGGGGGTGAAGGACCGGGGGAAGCTGCTGACGATCTGTTACTGCTGCCGGTGCTGCTGCACGATCATGAATTCCGGCCGTTATCTGCCGGCGGAGGCCCAGGCGGCCATTCATCCGCTGGCCGGGCTCGCGGTCACCGTCGATCCGGACCTGTGCGTGCGGTGCGGCGCCTGTGTGGAGGAGTGCTTCATGGAGGCGATCCGCCTGGAGGACGGGGGCATTGTTCACGACGCCGCCCTGTGCAAGGGCTGCGGCCGCTGCGCCGCCGTCTGCCCGCAGGCCGCCGTCCGCGTGGCGGTGGCGGACGTGGATCGCGCCGTGGCGGAACTGATGGGGCGGATCGACAGCCTCGTCCGCTACGAATGAGGCGCGGCGGTCAGACGTTCCGCGACATCGAAGTCGCCCCCCGTTTTCCCGAATCCCGCATCCCCGTGTTCTCCCGCTCCCGGCCCTCCCTTGACACGGCTGCATCCCGGACTTAATATAGGGCCATGCCTCAGCGAGCGATGCGTGTCCACCGGTTTACATCCTGTCAACGGTTAGGGAAGAGATGAAGGAGGGGACCATGAGAGCATTCGCGGACAAGCTGATCGACATCCTGGAACGCCACACCGAGGAAGTAGCGCGACAGTGGAGCAAGGCCGTACGCTCCAACCCCCGAACCCCGTTCTACCACGCGTTGTCGGAAGCGGAATATGTCCAGTGGGGAATCAGCTTCTACGAGAACCTGCGGAAGCTTTACTTCTCCGCCCGCCCCTACCCGGAGGTGGACGAGTTCTTCTCCCATCTCGGGCAGGAGATGTTCGACAAGGGCATCCCGCTCGAAGAGGCCGTTTACACCCTCATCCTGCTTCGCCGCCACATCTGGCTGTTTGCCGATTTCAACGTGGTCTTCGTGACCACGCTGGACATGCATCAGGCGGTGGAAAGCATCAACCGGACCATCCAGATGTTCGACCAGGGGATCTTCGTCGTGACCCGGAGGTACGGAGAACTGGCGAAGTCCCGCTGAACGTCCGGGGCCATCCGATGCCGGTGCGCGAGGCCTCCTGCCCGGCCGTGATCCGCGCGCCGGAAGGCCGTCGGAGGGTGCGCCCGCGACCGTCCTGACGTTCGGCGTCCCGGCGCCCTTAGTCCCGCGCCAGAAGGTCGTAGAGGCGGATCAGTTCTCCCACGCTCCAGGCTTGGTCGATGCAGCCGTCGGGACGGTGAGGGGCGTCTCCGCTGAAGATTTCGGAGACGCCGCCCATGCCCGCCTCGGGCAGATGCGCCTGAAGAAATGCACGCAAATGACGGAGGAGAAACGTCCGGGCGGCGGGCCGGTCTTCGGCCACCCGCAGGGTTGCCTCCCCGAAATGTCCGAGGAGCCAGGGCCAGACCGTTCCCTGGTGGTACGCCCCGTCCCGCGCGGCCGGACCGCCGCTGTAAACGCCCCGGTACGCGGGATCCTGGGGGGAAAGGGTGCGCAGGCCGCACGGCGTGAGCAGGTGTTCGGTCACCGTGCGCACCACGGCCTTCCATTTGAACGGGTCCAGGGGCGAGAAGGGGAGGGAAACGGCCAGGATCTGATTGGGGCGGATGGCCCGATCCAGCCGGTCCCGGGCGTAGACGTCGCCCAGGTACTGTTCCGGTTCGAGCCAGAAGGTATCCTGAAACGACTGGCGGATCTTGCGGAGCATGCCCTCGAGGTCGATGCCCTGCCTCCCGAACCGGTGGGACAACTGTTCGGAGAAGGCGAGGGCGTTGTACCACAGGGCATTGATCTCCACGGCGCAGCCGTCACGGGGCGTGACCGGCCGGCCCTCGATCTGGGCGTCCATCCACGTGAGGGCGTCCTTCCCGTCGCCGGCGTGCAGCAACCCCCGGTCGTCCATGCCGATGTTCAGGCGCGTGCCGTCCAGGAAGTGCGACAGGATCCGCGTCATGACGGGCCAGAACCTCAGGCGGACGCGTTCCGGGTCTCCCCCGTACAGGAGGTACTGCTGAACCGCCCAGAAGAACCACAGGGAGGCGTCCACCGTGTTGTAGGGCGGATCGCTTTCGTCCGCGGTGAAATAGTTGGGCAGGAGGCCGTCCCGTTCGTGGTCCCCCAGGGCGCCCAGGATCGCGGCGCCCTCCTCAAACCGGCCGCGGCAGAAGGCGATCCCCGGCAGGGCGATGAGGGTGTCGCGACCCCAGTCTCCGAACCAGGGATAGCCGGCGATCACGGCCGGCCGGCCGGCCGGGGTCGTCACGAGAAATCGCCCGGCGGCCCTGAGAAGCCGCTCCCGGCAGGACCGGTCTTCGTCCGCCCAGGCGCCGGCTGACGCATTCTCCGTCCCGGGCGGGGGAGCGGTTCTTCCCGGCGCCGGCCCCCTCCCGCACATCGCCGCTGTCCGCCGTCCGCCTGCTTCCCGCTGCCAGAGGCGGTGCAGCGCCGCGCTGCCGGGCGTGGTCGCCGCACGCACGACAACGGCCTGGCCGGTGCGAACCGGCACCTCAAGGATGCCGGGCGTGAACAGATCCTCATGCCAGTCGTAGCCCCGTTCCCGCTCGCGGACGTATTCGAAGTTTTCATACCAGACGGGGGCCGCGATGAAGCGGCCCTTCCGGTTGGTCTGGAGATACAGGGGGGGCATGCCCTGATAGGGGGTCATGGAAAATCCGTTAGGCGCCGGCTCTACCCCGGCCTGCAGGAAGGGGTTCCGGCGGCTCAGCGCGTGCCGGCCCCGGTAGGCGAGAAAGGGTCTCAGGCGCAGCACGGCGCCGGCCGGGCCGGCCTCCAGGTCGTAACGAACGAGGACGGCATCCTCCCCGCCGACCATCAGGACGGATTTGCGCAGGCGGATCGTTCCACCGGCCGGGGCGCCCCCCTGGCCTCCCGGCGGCGTCCCCGGGCCGGGGAGGTCCGCCGTGAAAAGAAACGCGGGATAATCGTCCAGGATAAATTCCCTGAGCAGGACCTTGTCGGGAAAGAAGGTCCCCGGGTACTGATGGCCGGAGAAGAAAATCTCCCGTCCCCGCAGCCGCAGGGAGTCCTCGAATTTGGATAGCAGGACATACCGGCCCGGGGGAGACGCGAGGTTCGCGACGAGCAGCCCGTGATATTTGCGGGTATGGCAGTCAAGCAGGGTGCTCGAGGCGTACCCCCCCCGTCCGTTGGTCTCGAGCCATTCCCGTGTGAGGAACGGTTCGCTCGCATCGGGTCCGGTCCAGGGGGGCAGGGCGATGTTCATCATGACGGGATGTCCTTCTGAAGCCGGCCGGCCCGCGAGGCGTTACGGCAGGGGAAGCACATCGACTCCCGGCGGCGGTTCGAAGTTAAACAACCGGTCGGGGAGGCGCCGGTCGGTCTGGATCTGCGTCAGTGAAAGACGGGTGACGTTTCCGTAGGCGTCCACAAAGCGGCAGCGGATGACCAGGTGACGTTCCGGATCGACCGTCACGACGATGTCCGACGCCCCCGTCTCCCGGCCTTTCGGGGTCAGGAGGAGCAGGTAGTTCCCTTCCCGGTCTTTGCCGGACGGCTGGGCGAAGCGGATCTCGAAGTCTTCCATGAGCCGGGAGAATCCGGAAAAAAGCCGGACGGCCGTCTGGGATTTCAGCAGCGTTGCCGTCTTCTGCGTATAGGCGGCCCGGTCCTCTGGGATATACAGCCAGGCCTGTCGGTGATTGATGATCAGTTTCTTGGCCCGGGGCTTGTCATAATCCCAGAGCATCCGCTGGGGCTTTTTCCAGGAGAGGGTTCCCTCCTCCCGATCCGTGCGCTGCATCGCGCTGAGCGAGATCTCCTGGACAAAGCGCGCCCGGAGATCGGTCATGCCGTCATATTGCCGCTGAATGCCGGCGATGACCTCCGGCAGGGGCGGGAGATCCGCCCCGGCGGCACGGGTCCCGGTCAGGGACAACGCCGTCATCGCGATCACCAGCAGGGCCCGTTGAAGGGTCCATGTCCCCCGAGCGGTCACGTTCCGGTCCTTTCTTTTCCGGTCGTCAAATATCGTGCCTGCGTCTTCAGAAAACGGCCCTTTCCGGCCACTTTTTTTGTGAACGTTAATATCCTGGGCCCGAACAGGGCGATAAATGAAGGAATTTCAGCCCGTATAATCTAACTGATTGATAATATTGGATATTGCTGTTGCCCAAACCTTACGCAATGTGGTAGAAAAGTGTCGCAATTGCAGACTTAGGGCAGTTATGCACATTGTTATCCACAACCTTTTCCACAGGACTGTGGATTGCGCGCCAAGTCCCCGTATCAACGGCTGTATCGCCCCCGGTATCAGGGGCGTGCTGGGGGTCGGTCTCGCATTCCCTATGCGATCTGCATCCGCCAGCCGAAGGGATCGTCCTTCTCGCCGTATTGAATCTGAAGGATCTCGTTGTAGAGCCGCTCCGTCAGCGGGCCGGTCCGGCCGCCGTTGATCACGTGCTCCTGGCCCCGGTAGTAGATCTGGCCGATGGGGGACACGATCGCCGCCGTTCCGGAGGCAAAGGCCTCCTTCAGATCGCCGCTGGCGGCGGCCTCGATGACTTCAGCGATGGCCACGGGCCGTTCCGCCACAAGGCCGCCCCAGTGGCGGGCGATCTGGAGGACGGAGTTGCGCGTGACGCCGGGGAGGATCGATCCGGCGAGCGGGGGGGTGACCAGTTCGTCCCCGATGACGAAGAAGATGTTGCTCGTTCCCACCTCCTCCGCGTATTTCCGTTCGATGGCGTCCAGCCACAGGACCTGGGTATACCCCATGTCCGATGCGATCCGGCTGGCGTAGAGGCTGGCCGCGTAGTTCCCGGCGGCCTTGCAGTTCCCCATCCCTCCCCGCACGGCGCGCACGTAGTCCTCGCTGACGAAGATCTTGGTCGGCGCGAAGCCTTCCGCATAGTAGGCGCCCACGGGCCCGACCACGATGAAGAAGAGATACTCCCCGGCCGGATGCACACCGAGCGCGGGCTCCGTCGCGATCATCGTGGGGCGGATGTACAGGGAGGCGCCCCGGCTGTGCGGGATCCAGTCCTTCTCCACGCGGACCAGCGTCTTCAGCGCGTCGAGAAACAGCGCGGGGTCGACGGGGGGCATGCAGAGCCGTTCGGCGGAGGCGTTCATCCGGCGGATGTTTTCCTCCGGGCGAAAGAGGTAAATGGCCCCGTCCCGGCCGCGATAGGCCTTCAGCCCTTCGAAGATCTCCTGTCCGTAATGCAGGCACATGGCCGTCGGGTCCAGGGTGAGCGGCTGGTAAGGTCCGATCATCGCATCGTGCCAGCCGGGCGCGGTGTTGTATTTCAGGGTGAACATGTGGTCCGTGAAGAACTTTCCGAATCCCAGCTTGGCTTCGTCGGCGGGCTTCGCTTTCCTTTTTTCGGGGGGAAGCTCCCTGATCGTGATTTCCATACCTATTCCTCTTTTCTTCGATATCTCCCTGACGGGATGAACCTGCACGGTTCCCTGCATACCACTAAATCAGCGCGCGATCAAGGGTCCGATACTGGATGGCCTCGGCGACGTGGGGCGGGCCGATGTCCGCTTCGCCCTCGAGGTCGGCGATGGTTCGGGCGACCTTGAGGATACGCGTGTAGGCCCGGGCGGAGAGTCCCAGGCGGTCGACGGCCATCTCCAGGAGGCGCTGCGACTCGGTGTCGAGGGCGCAGAACGCCTTCAGTTGCGGGTCGGTCAGGCGGGCGTTCGTGAAGAGGGGCTGATCGGGGAGGCGCTCCTGCTGGCGCCGGCGGGCTGCCTCGATCCGCGCCTTGATGGCGGCGGAGGGCTCGGCCGTCTGGCGCGTTGCCAGTTCCCGGTACCGGACGGCGGGGACGTCGATGTGGATGTCGATCCGGTCGAGCAGGGGCCCGGAGATCCGCCCCTGGTACTGGCGAATCTGCTGCGGACTGCACCGGCACGCCCGTCGGCGATCCCCGTAGAAGCCGCAGACGCAGGGGTTCATGGCCGCGATCAGCATGAAGCGGGCGGGATAGGTCGTCCGCATCAGGGAACGGCTGATCGTGACCGTCCCGTCTTCCAGGGGCTGGCGCAGCGACTCGAGGGTGTTCTTCCGAAACTCCGGAAGCTCGTCGAGAAAAAGCACCCCCTGGTGAGCGAGGCTGATCTCCCCCGGATGGGGAACGTGCCCGCCGCCGACCATCCCGGCGTCGGAGATGCTGTGGTGGGGGGCGCGAAACGGCCGGGTGGCCAGAAAGGCCTGCCTCCGGTCCAGAAGGCCCGCCACGGAATAGATCTTCGTGGTTTCAACGGCCTCGGGGAACGTCAGGTCGGGGAGAATGGTCGGCAGCCGCTGGGCGAGCATCGTCTTTCCGGCCCCCGGCGGACCGATCATCAGCACGTTATGCGAGCCCGCGGCCGCCACCTCCAGGGCGCGCTTGGCCTGCTCCTGGCCCCGGATATCCTTGAAGTCGAAGGGGTATTGGTGGCTCTGGCGGAAGACGGCCGCCGCGTCGATGGACACCGGCTCGATCGCCCCGCGGCCGGAGAGGAACTCGACCACCTCGGCCAGGTTCCCCGCGGGCATGACCGCGACCTCCTGAACCATGGCGGCTTCACGGGCGTTTTCGATGGGGACGATGATGCCTTTTTTCCCCGAGGCCCGCGCCTGGAAGGCGGCGGAGAGAACGCCGGGCACGCCCTTGACCGACCCGTCCAGGGACAGTTCTCCCACCAGGAGATAGTCCTGAACCGGCTGGGGCTCCAGGGTCCCGTCGGCGGCGAGAATGGCCACGGCCATCGGCAGGTCGAATCCCGTCCCCTCTTTCTTGATGTCGGCCGGGGCCAGGTTGACCGTCACGTGAGTCTTCGGGAACGGGTAACCCGAATTCTTGATGGCCGCCTTGATGCGGTCCTTGCTTTCCCGGACCGCCACGTCGGGCAGGCCGACGGTGGAGAACTGGGGCAGGCCGGGAGAAATGTCCACCTCGACGGCCACGGGGCAAGCGTCCACGCCGATGATGGCGCTGCTGAAGACCTTGACGATCAAGGGTGTTCCTCCTGCATCGCGATGAGGACGACCAACCAGGAGATGATGAAGGTACCTATAGAAGATGATTTGTGTTTTGGCAAGAAATTTATGGTTGAAAATCTTTTTTCCATCCACCTTGACGACGCCGGGGGGCTGTGCTAAGTTTCGCCCCACACGCACGCGGACCCCTTCTTTACCCTTCGACACCGCCCCGTTCCCGGCAGGCAGGGGGAAGGGCGGTTCGGCAAATCTCCGCCTCCGCGGCGACGGGACGAAGGCGCCTGTCCCGGCGGGGGCAACACGGAAAGGCCATCATGCCAACGTTGTCGCATCTGGATGAACAGGGCCGGGCGCGCATGGTCGATGTAAGCGTCAAGGAACCCACCTTGAGGCAGGCGACGGCCGGAGCGCAGATCCGGATGCGGCGCGAGACGGCCGCCCTGATCGTGGCGGGTCAGATGCCCAAAGGCGATGTCTTTCAGGTGGCCCGGATCGCCGGCGTCATGGCGGCGAAAAGAACGGGGGACCTGATTCCCCTGTGCCATCCCCTGGAGCTGACGGACGTGGATCTGAGCTTCGCCGTGGACGCCCGGGAAGGGACGGTGAGCGTCGAGGCCACGGTGAAGACGATCGGAAGGACGGGGGTGGAGATGGAAGCCCTGACGGCCGTCAGCGTTGCGGCCCTGACGATTTACGACATGTGCAAGGCCGTGGACCGGGGAATGGTCATCGGGGAGGTCATGCTGTTGCACAAGCGCGGCGGGAAGAGCGGAGAATACCGGCGGGGCGGCGCCGGAAAGGGATCGGGGCGGGAATGAACGGGGACACGCACAGAATCAGGCGGGCGTTCGTGATTCCCCTGACGGCGGTCCTGATCCTGATCATCGGCCTGCTGGCGCTTTCTCTTTCGGGCGGGACGCCGACGGAGCGGATCTTTCTGGCGTTGGTCCTGATTCCCCTGGCCCTGGTGTGGAGCGAGTCCCTCTCCCGGCGGGTGTCGATCGGGGCGGATGGAATCACCCTCCGAAAATTCCTGAGGCCCAGGACCCTGCGCTGGGAAGACATCACGCATGTCGGCTGCCTTGTGTTGCGCAGAAAGGTGTACCTCCTGCTGACCACCGGCCGCGGGTTTCACATCCTCTCCAACGAGTACGAGCGATTCGCCGATCTCGCCCGGGGGATCGCGACGCATCTCGACCGCGAGAAAATCGAGGCGGAGGTCCTTCAGCAGGCGGAAAATCCGACGCGGAATCCCGCCAACATCGCGGCGGCCTGGGTGGCCGCGGCGGTTCTGGCGGTCCTCGTCTATCTTAAATTGTTTCCGGCATAGGTCTGGCCGGGCGGATCCCATTCGGAAAGGCGCCGCTATGAAAACGAACACATCAAAGGCCGCGAAGTCGTCCAAGGCGGCGAAGCCTCCCTCCCGGGTGGAGAACCTGCTGGAAAAAAAGATGCAGGACATGACGCTGCTCCTGTGCGACGAGGGGAACGGCCGCAGCAGGCTCTACGAAGAGGTGATGGCCATGGTGGAGCGGAGCCTGTTCAAGATCGCCCTGGAGCGATCGAATCACGTCAAAAGCGCGGCCGCTACCTATCTGGGCATGAACCGCAATACCTTCCAGAACCGGATGAACAAGCTGGGATTGAACGGACAGCCGGAGTGAAGAAACGGCCGCCTTTGAGCGCAATGCGATGACGTCGGGGTGAATGGCATGCAGGAACAGAACCGTCTTTCCCCACAGGTCGAGAGACTCCTCGCCCGGGGGGTGCGCATGCCGCTCCCCCAGACGGTGGAGATCGGTGAAGAGGTCGATCCCGGGAGGATTTCGGGCGATGGTGTTGTGCTCCATGCCGGAACGCGGATCTCCGGCGCCCGGACCCTGATCGCCGCCCGATGCCGCCTGGGGCAGGAAGCCCCCGTCAGTCTCAGCGATTGCCTGCTGGGGCCCGGGGTGGAGCTCAAGGGGGGATTTTTCAAGTCGTCCGTGTTCCTGGAAAAGGCCAACCTGGCGAGCGGCGCCCAGGTGCGGGAGGGGTGCCTCCTGGAGGAGGAGGCGAACGGCAGCCACACTGTCGGTCTCAAGCAGACCCTCCTGTTTCCCTTCGTCACCCTGGGGAGCCTGATCAACTTCTGCGACTGCTTCATGGCGGGCGGGACCAGCCGGAAGAACCACAGCGAGGTGGGCAGCTCCTATATCCACTTCAACTACACGCCGCAGCAGGACAAGGCGACCGCGTCCCTGTTGGGGGATGTTCCCCGGGGCGTCATGCTGAAGGCGCCCCCGATCTTCCTGGGGGGGCAGGGCGGGCTCGTGGGGCCGGCGCGCATCGGCTACGGGACCGTCATCGCCGCCGGGACGGTCTGGCGGGGCGATTGTCCGGAGGGCGGCGCGCTCCTGTCGGTGACCGGCCGCGATGTCCGCCGATCCTTTACGCCGGGCCTGTACGGCGATATCCGCCGCCGCGTTCTCAACAATCTGCATTATATCGCCAATCTCCTCGCGCTCCGCCAGTGGTACCTCCACGTCCGTCAGCCCTTTTTCCGGGGACAGGACCTGGGGGCGGCGCTCTTCGACGGGGCGACACAGGTCCTGGAGTCGGCCTTGGCCGAACGCATCGTCCGGTTCGAGGCCCTGGCCGAAAAGATGGAGACATCGCTCCGGGGCCTGGAGTCCCGGGCGGACGCGACGGCGTGCGCGCCCATCGTCCGGCAGCAGCGCGCCCTCCTGACCGGCTGGCCCCGGCTCAAGGCGCTCCTGACCTCGGGCGGGGAGGCATCGACGGCGCCGGAGAGGCGTGAGGCGTTCGTGAATCGCATCGCCGAGTCGGCCGGAACCTCCGGCTATCTCGCCGCCGTGCAGTCCCTCGACGCACCGACGGCGGCGGCCGGAACGGCCTGGCTGCAGGACATCGTCGACACGGTTGTAGACCGGTCTCTGTCGATCCTTCCGGAATGCCGCTGAAGGGGGGATACATTTTTGTCGTGACCGTTCCGGGAGGGACAATTTCGTTTCGGGTACACCCCGCCCCGCCCCTGCTTTCCCGCTTTCCAGACCGGGCCCCGTCAACGGGGGCCGCAAGAGGGCGCTCCGCCCCCGGCCGCGCCGCCCGTCACGGCGGGTTGGCGGGCGCGGGTGGTACGTGTCTTGCTTTTCTGGATCCCAAGATTCGCTGACGGCCATGTTCCGCAACGCGGCCGGACATGAAAGGACAGAGGGACTCGCGTTGATCACCCGTATCGTTCGCCGGCTCAAGGCGTGGCGCGTTTATGTCGGACGAAATCCCCAGGGCGTTTCCGCCCCCGCCATCATCCTCCTCCCCGTTTTCAACGGGGTTTTTTTCTGCGGTTTTGCCGGCATCCTGGCGATTCGTTCGCCCGAGCCGCCGGAGGATGATGCTCGCTTCCCCGGCCGGGACGTCCTGCCGCGCTTGACGCGGATCGCGCTTGAGCTGAAGCGCAACGGGCTTGAAACGGTTCTTGAAGGAAGCGTAAGCCCGGGGGAATATCTGACGCCGGAGGCGGGTGATCGCGGACCCGATGGTCAGGACCCGTCCGGTCTGGAGCCGCTGGTCCGGCGCTTGAAGGAAACGCGCTTCTTTCAGGCGCTTTTTTTTGATCCGGATCGCGTCCAGGCTTTGAACCGGCTGGTCGCGGATCTGAAGGCGTTCCTGGCCGACGAGGAGCGCCTGCTGGAGGAGGCCGCCGGACGGTTCCGGACGGAGACCCTGGAGATCGTCAACAGCCGGCTGGTGTCCCTCAAGGATGCGGTGTGGTCCCTGGAAAAGGACGTCCTGGAGAATGTCGGGCGGATTGCGGCCCTGGCCGGTTCGGGCCGGGACGTCGACGTGGCCGCGTTTCGCAAGCTCCACTACCTGAACTTCCTTCTGAACGGTCTCGACCGCCTGGAGGTGCGCGGACGGGATTCGGCGGGGATCCAGATCTCCTTTTCCCTGCCCGATCCAGAGGACTGGCGCCGGATCCGGCGGGAGCTGAAGGCGCGGAACCTCGACGAGGCCTTCCGGAAGCGGTCGGCGCCGGGAGATCTTCTCCCGGGATCCATCTCCGTGTTCCCGCCCGACGGGGACGGGGATCCCGCAGGCCAAGCAGGCAGGACCGTTGCCTTCACGTTCAAAACGGCCTCGATCATCGGGGAACTGGGGCGGAACGTTCGGGACCTCCGTCAGGCGATCGCCGGGGACGAGATCTTACAGCTCGTCGTCCGTCACCCGAGCGCGGCGGAGCTTTCCCTGGCGCATACGCGCTGGGCGTCCGTCGGGTCCATTACCGTCGAGAACTGCCATCCGGTCAACAACTTCGCCCCGCCGTCTCCCGACGCCGGAACGGAAACAACCCGTCCCCGTCCGGGGCGGGCCGTCGGGTCGATCAGCGTCGTCCTGAACGGCGACATCGACAACTACGCCGCGCTGAGGGACGCGCTGGAGGCGCGGGGAGAGGCCGTTGCCGCGGAGGTGACAACCGATACGAAAATCATCCCCCTCGAGATCGAGCGGTATCTGCGGGCGGGGGACGACCTGGCCGGGGCCTTTCGCCGTGCCGTCGCGGGCTTCGAAGGCTCGCACGCCATCGCCATGACCGCGGACTGCGCACCGGGCAAGGTTTTCCTCGCCCTGCGCGGCAGCGGCCAGTCCCTCTATGTCGGCCTCGCCCCCGACCGCTACCTGTTCTCGTCGGAACTGTACGGTCTGGTGGAGGGGACCGCCACCTTTCTCAAGATGGAGGGGGAGGCGTTCCCCCGCGGCGGTGGGGCGGAGATGCCGACGGGACAGATCGTCATCCTCGATCAGGCGTCGCCGGGCGGACTGGCCGGCCTCCGGGTCCTGGGGTATGACGGAACCCCCTTTCCCCTGACGGAAGACGATCTCCAGCGGGCGGAGATCACCACCCGGGACATCGACCGGGGGGCCTATCCCCACTATTTCCTCAAGGAGATCGAAGAGTCCGTTCTGTCCGTCCGGAAAACCCTCCTGGGGAAATACTGCCGCACCGCGGATGCGAAGACGGGGCCGGAGGTGCGCTTCAATCTGGGCGTGGATATTCTCCCGCAGCCGCTCCGCGGGCGCCTCGAACGGGGAGAGATCGGCCGGATCGTGGTGATCGGCCACGGCACGGCGGCCGTGGCCGGCCAGGCCGTCGCCGATGCCCTGGCGCGCGATCTGAAGGGAAGCCGGATCGGCGTCGAAACCCGGCTGGCCTCGGAGCTGAGCGGGTTTTCGCTGGAGGATGACCTCACCTCCGCGCTCGTGATCCCCATCACCCAGTCGGGGACGACGACGGACACCAACCGCGCCGTGGCCCTGGCGCGGGAGCGGGGGGCGGCCGTCATCGCTATCGTCAACCGCCGTCAGTCGGACATCACCACGAAGGCCGACGGCGTTTTCTACACGAGCGACGGCCGGGACATCGAGATGTCCGTGGCCTCGACCAAGGCCTTTTATTCCCAGATCGTCGCGGGCCGCGTCCTGTCCCTCTGCCTGGCCCAGCTTCTGGGGACGCTGACCGACGCCGCCATCGACCGCGAGCTGGCCGTCCTGGAGCAGGCGCCGGAGATGATGCGGCGGGTCCTCGAAAGAAAGGACGAGATCCGGGCGGCCGTCGATCGGCTGGCGATCCGGAAGTCCTCGTGGGCGGTGGTCGGCAGCGGCCCCAACAAGGCCGCCGCCGACGAGGTCCGGATCAAGTTGAGCGAGCTGTGCTACAAGACCATCTCGACCGACGTTGTGGAGAACAAGAAGCACATCGACCTGTCGGCGGAGCCGCTGATCCTCGTCTGCGCGGCGGGGAGTCCGGAGGCGGTCATGGGCGATATCGCCAAGGATGCGGCCATTTTCAAGGCCCACAAGGCCGCCGTGGTCGTCTTCGGCGACGAGGGGGACGACCGCTTCGACGGCACGGCGGACGCCGTCATCCCCCTTCCGCGGGCCCCGTGGCCGCTGCCGGTCATCCTGAATACGGTCGCCGGCCACCTGTGGGGCTACTTCGCCGCCCGCCGGATCGACGCGGACGCCCTGTTCCTCCGCGAGTTCAGGAGCCGGCTGAACCGGCACATGGCACAGGGCCGTCGGGAAGGGCAATCCCTCTTCGAGATGATGGCGGACCGGGGCTATCGCCAGATGGTGCGCACCTTCGCGGCCGGTTTTCAGGAGCGCCGGCGGGCCGGTTCGTTTGCCCTCCTGAGCGTCGGGACCATCGCCGACCTCGTCCTGCTTTTGAAGTACGCCCTGGGCAAGCTGCCCCTGGACGATTTCTGGGAGGATTTTCCGTCTGAAGGGGAGACCGCCTCGCCCGTCGATCTGCTCGATATCGCGCTCGGCCACGCCGTCGACGAGCTGTCCCGGCCGATCGATGCGATCCGTCACCAGGCCAAGACCGTGACGGTCGGCACCAGCCGGAAGGAGCTGTTCCACCGGGGGGTGATCTTCGATCTCCTGAAGGAACTCGGCTTCTCGCTGAAGGGGCTGGTGAGCAAGAACATCCCGGAGATGGTCCGGATTCAGAAGGCCGTGGCCGCCGTGACGGGCTACACCTTGTACGACATCGAGCCCCTCGACGGGGAGGGGCGTCCCGACGAGCGGTCCCTGATCCGCATCCGGCAGCGCGGCGGCGTGGCCCTGAACATGGCGTCCCGGGCGGAAGGGGCGGCCGCCCTGATGGGGACCAAGCGCACGATTCTCAACACCGGCAAGATCTATGCGGGCTATGGAAAATCCGACGGCGCCCCGCTGGTGATGATCCCCCTCTGGGGGGAAACGCGCGGGGTGCGGCATCTGCTCCTCGTCCACGTGCGTTTTGCCGACGCGCTGTCGACGCAGGAGAAGCGGGAGATCCTGGGGGTCCGCTACCAGGATCTGAAAAACCTCGTCAACGAGTACAACCTGCCCTGGGAGGATCGCTACCTCGAGGACCTCCCGATCGGCGTTCTTCTGGACGAGGCGGTCGAGGTGGTTGCCGGGCAGATCCGCGCCCGGGTCGGGTCGGCCGCCGGGGCGGAGAAAAGACAACCCTTCAGTCAAGAGGAGTCTCTATGAAGACCAAGTTCATCTTCATCACCGGCGGGGTCCTCTCCTCGCTGGGGAAGGGCCTGGCCGCGGCGTCCATCGCGGCCCTGCTCGAGTGTCGGGGTCTGAGGGTATCGAACCAGAAACTCGATCCCTACATCAACGTGGACCCCGGGACGATGAGCCCCTTCCAGCACGGCGAGGTCTTCGTCACGGACGACGGGGCGGAGACGGATCTCGATCTGGGCCATTACGAGCGGTTCTGTTCCACCCGGATGAGCAAAGCCAACAACCTGACGACGGGGCAGGTGTACTTCTCCGTGATCACCAAGGAGCGCCGGGGAGACTATCTGGGCAAGACCGTCCAGGTCATCCCCCACATCACGAACGAGATCAAGGAATTCATCAGCAGGACCGCGGCGGGATACGATGTCGCGATCGTGGAGATCGGCGGCACCGTGGGCGACATCGAGAGCCTCCCCTTCCTGGAGGCCATCCGCCAGTTCCGCAACGAGGTCGGCCGCCAGAACGCCATCTTCATCCACCTGACGTGGGTGCCCCTCATCAAAACGGCGGGCGAGGTGAAGACGAAGCCCACCCAGCACAGCGTCAAGGCCCTGCGGGAGATCGGCATCCAGCCGGACATCCTGCTGTGCCGGTCCGAGCAGTCCCTGACGGAGGACATCAAGGCGAAGATCTCCCTGTTCTGCAACGTCGAGGTGGGGGCCGTCTTTGCCGCCCGGGATGTCTCCTGCATCTACGAAGTGCCGCTGAATTACCACCGCGAGGGGGTGGACCGTCACATCGTCGACCTCCTCAACATCTGGACGGGCCAACCCCATCTCGAGGCCTGGGAGGGCGTGGTGGACAGGATGACCCACCCCGCCCACGAGGTCACCATCGCGATCGTGGGGAAATACGTGAACCTGACGGACTCCTACAAGAGCCTGAACGAGGCCCTGATCCACGGGGGGATCGCCAACGACTGCCGGGTGCAGCTGCGCTTCGTCGATGCCGAGCGGATCGAAAAGGACGGCGTCGGCCACCTGCTGGACGGCGCCGGCGGGGTCCTTGTCCCCGGCGGGTTCGGCGACCGGGGCATCGAGGGGATGATCCTGGCCGCGCAGTGCGCCCGGACCCGGCGGATTCCCTACTTCGGCATCTGCCTGGGCATGCAGATGGCGGTGGTCGAATACGCCCGGCACGTCTGCGGTCTGAAGGAAGCGAACAGCTCCGAGTTCGACGACGCCACGCCGTATCCGGTCATCGACCTCCTGCCCGAACAGCGTGAAGTGAAGGAGAAGGGCGCCTCGATGCGCCTGGGGGCCTACCCCTGCGTGCTCGATGCGGACTCCCTGGCCTTTGCCGCCTATGGCGAGGACGAGATCAGCGAGCGCCACCGCCACCGCTATGAATTCAACAACGACTTCAAGGACCGGCTTGTGGGGAAGGGACTGAAAATCACCGGCGCGTCGCCGGACGGGCGCCTGGCGGAGATCGTGGAACTGGGCGACCATCCCTGGTTTCTCGGCTGCCAGTTCCACCCGGAATTCAAGTCCCGTCCCACGGCGCCGCACCCGCTGTTCAGCCGCTTCATTGCCGCGGCGCTGGCGCACAAAGGCCTCACGGACTGATCCGCCCGCCCGCCTCCGCATCGGCCTGTCCCGCCCGGGCGGGGGGACCGCCGGAATCCAACGGCTAGACGTCGTAGTGGCCGGAGGCCTCCGGCTGGTAGAGGGTCTCGGTGATCCGGAAGGTCTTCATCCCCGACGGGACCTCCCATTCGATGACGTCGCCCACCCGATAACCCAGGAGCGCCGTGCCGATCGGGGCGAGCACGGAGACCCGGTTCTTCTCCAGGTCGGCATCCGCGGGAAAGACCAGCGACAGGACCATTTCTTCCCCGGAGGTTTCGTCCCGAAGGCGCAGTTTGGTGTTCATCGTGACCACGTCGGCCGGAATGTCCTTCGGTTCGACGATCACGGCCCGGTCGAGTTCCTTCTCCAGACGGTCGATCTGCGCTTTCCGCTTCGGCGACGACGAGCGGTGGGTCTGAATGAGGCTCTCGATCCGCTCCAGATCGAAGCTGGTCATGTACACGGTGCGTTCGGCCATGGGTCTTCCCTCCTGGGATCTTCGGTTTCGTTTGGGGCGCGGCGTGCCGGCTTACCCGCGTTGACGTTTGATGAACGAGACGGCGTTCCGGAACAGGGCGAGTCCCATCCCCGTTTCCGGCAGGTCTTCCCGGGTCCAGCGGGGGTGGTTCGTGCGGTGGAGGTAGGCCTCGGGGTGGGGCATCAGACCGAAGATGCGTCCCGAGGCGCTACAGATGCCGGCGACGGCGTCGACCGAACCGTTGGGGTTGTCGGGGTAGTCGAGCGTGGCGGCGTCGCCGTCGGCCGTGCTGTACTTTAGCGCAATGCAGTGCTCCCGGTGAAGCCTCGCGAGAATCTCCGCGCTTCCGGGGATGAACTTCCCTTCCCCGTGGCGGACGGGGAGGTAGAGACCGGTCAGGCCTTTCGTGTAGACGCAGGGGGAGGCGGGATCGACCTTGAGATGGACCCAGCGATCCTCGAATCGCCCGGAATCGTTGTACGTCAGCGTGACGGTCTGGGCCCGCTCCGTCACGTCGAAAGCGGGGAGCACCCCGAGCTTGACGAGAAGCTGAAAGCCGTTGCAGACCCCCAGGATCAGCTTTCCGTCCGCGATGAAGCGGGAGAACTGGTCGTAGAGCCGCGCCGCGGCGTTCGCCGCTCCCGCTTCGCGAACGCGGGTTTTTGCATGCAGGATCCGGTTGGCCCCGGCCTTGGCCGAACCCAGGTCGTCCCCGTCCAGAAATCCTCCCGGCAGATTCAGAAAATCATAGTCCTCGAGGCGCTTCTCCCCGCAGAGGAGTTCGCTCAGGTGGACGATTTCCACTACCTCGGCGCCGGCGAGACGGCAGGCGTGGGCCATCTCCATCTCGCAGTTGGTTCCGTTGCCGGTAAGAACGATGCATCTGACCGTTGGGGCCATATCGTTTGCTTCTCCACCCTTTGAGGCCCTGGGAACCGCGCGCCCGCCGCGCCGGACCTCTTTCGACCCTGGGCCGCCCCGCCGCGGGGCGCCCCTTCAGAAATTCAGCGGGCGCTGCCAGGCGGCCTTGAGGTCGCCGAGCGCCTCGTCCAGGAGGGCCTCTCCCCGCAGACCCCGCAGGCGGAAACGCCCGTTCTCCGTGACCGTGCCGATCCGGGCGGCGATCTGCCCCCGGAACTGTTCGAGGAACGCCGCCTCCCGGTCCGGGGAAACCGTCACGACGAACCGGCTCGGCGTCTCCGAAAAGAGGAGGGCGTCGTTCCGCCCGACGCCTTCCACCGGGACGGTCGCGAGATCGGCCTCCACGCCCAGCCCGCCGGCAAACGCCGTCTCGGCCAGGGCGACGCCCAGGCCGCCGTCCGCGCAGTCGTGGCACGAGGCGACGAGGCCCAGCCGGATGGCCCGGGCCAGGGCGTCGTAGCGGGCCCTGGCCGTCTCCGGACGGACCCGGGGGACGGTGTTTCCGACAAAGCCGTTCAGGGCGTACCACTCCGATCCGCCAAGCTCATCGCAGGTTATTCCCAGGATATACACCCGATCGCCCGGTTTCTTGGCGTCCATCGTCACGGCCCGGCGGACGTCGTCGATCCGGCCGAAGACCGAGAAGAGCAGGGTCGGCGGGATTGAGATCTTCGTGTCGCCGATGGCGTAGTCGTTCTTCATGCTGTCCTTGCCGGAGATGCACGGCACGCCGTAGCAGGTCGTGACATCGTAGAGGGCCTCGTTCGCCCGGACGAGCTGGGCGAGCTTGTAGGCACCGTCCGGCGTCTTTTCGGATTCCACCGGGTCGCACCAGCAGAAGTTGTCGAGCCCCGCGAGGTGCTCCAGCGTCCCGCCCACGGCGACGGCGTTGCGGACGGCCTCGTCGATGGCGGCCGCGGCCATGGCGTAGGCGTCGAGGTCGCTGTAGCGCGGACAGATCCCGTTGGCCACGACGACCCCCGCGAAGGTGTCGAGGAACGGCCGGATGACGGCGGCATCGGACGGGCCGTCGTTCGCGGCGCCGACCAGGGGCTTGACGACGCTCCCCCCCTGGACCTCGTGGTCGTACTGGCGGACGACGGACTCCTTGCTGCAGATGTTGAGCCGCGCGAGCATCGCCTTCAGGGCCGATCCCAGGTCCGCGGGCTCCGGGAAGTCCGGCTCCGCGTGGACCGGCGGCGTCCATCGGGCCGAGAGATGGAGCTGCGGGACGCCGTCGTGGAGGAAGTCCATGTCGAGGAACGCCACGGTCTTCTCGCCGTACCGGATGTGGAACCGGCCCGAATCGGTGTAGCGCCCCAGGTCGGTGGCCTCCACGTCCATCTTCGCGGCCAGGGCCAGGAAGGCGCCGAGCGTCTCCGGAGGCACCGCGACGGTCATCCGCTCCTGGGACTCGGAGATGAGGATCTCCCAGGGATCGAGGCCGGCGTACTTCAGGGGCGCCTTCGCGAGGTCCAGGTCGCAGCCGCCGGCGAGCCGGGCCGTCTCGCCCACGGAGGAGGACAGCCCGCCCGCGCCGTTGTCCGTCAGGCAACGGTAGAGGTTGCGGTCCCGGGCGACGAGGAGGAAGTCCGTCATCTTCTTCTGGGTGATGGGATCGCCGATCTGGACGGCGGTGACCGGGGAGTCCGCGTGCAGCTCCTCGGAGGAGAAGGTCGCCCCGTGGATGCCGTCCTTGCCGATCCGGCCGCCGGTCATGACGATCCGGTCGCCGGGGAAGATCTCCTTGATATGGGTCGGCTGTCCATCGAGCCGGGCGGGCATGACCGCGCCGGTGCCGCAGTAGACCAGGGGCTTGCCGAGATAGCGCTCATCGAAGACGAGGCAGCCGTTCACCGTGGGGATGCCGCTCTTGTTGCCGCCGTGTTCCACGCCCTCGCGGACGCCCTCGTAGATCCGCCGCGGGTGCAGGATCCGGGGCGGCAGGGGCTGCGCGTAATCCGGGGGCGCGAAGCAGAAGACGTCGGTGTTGAAGATCAGTTTCGCCCCGCGGCCCGTGCCGAATGGATCGCGGTTGACGCCGACGATGCCGGTGAGCGCCCCGCCGTAGGGGTCCAGCGCGGACGGGGAGTTGTGGGTTTCCACCTTGAAGACGAGGTTCCAGTGCTCGTCGAACCGAATGACGCCGGCGTTGTCGACGAAGACCGACAGGCACCAGTCGTCCTCGCCCATCCGCGCCCGGACGGCGCGGGTCGCCCCCTTGACGTACGTGTCGAAGAGGGAGTCGATGACGCGAACGCGGCCGGTGCCGTCGTCGTAGGCGATCCGGGCGTTGAAGATCTTGTGCTTGCAGTGCTCCGACCAGGTCTGCGCGAGGCACTCCAGCTCCGCGTCGGTCATCCGGGCGCCCAGACCCACACGGGCCCGCTCCTTCAGAACGTTCGGGTCCTTCAGGTGGTCGCGGAGGCGGCGCATCTCTTCGAGGTTCAGGGCGAGCACGCGGCCGCTGCTGATCCCGAGAAGCGCCGCGTCGTCGACGTCGAGGTCGATCTCCTCCACCCGGGGACGGTCCCCCCCCGCGACCTTCGGGGCGCAGGGCGTGACGCCGCGCGCAGGCTCCCATGTCTTCCCGTCGATGATCTCGCATCGCTCGATGAGATCGTTGGCGAGGAGGTTCGCGGCGATGCGTTCGGCCTCCGCCCGTCCGAGGGGGCCGTCCAGGATGTACTGCCGGGAGGTGTAGACCCGCACGGAAGCGGCGTTATCGCGGCCGGTCAGCAGACGGATGGCCTCGCCCGCCGTCTTGCCGACGTTGTCCGTAACGCCGGGGCGGAAGCCCACCTCGACGAGCCAGTCGAACCGGTCGGCGAGGGCGCGATTGACGCCCCAGGTCTGGGTGATCGGATCGGAGAGCGGACCCGCGGCCGCCGCTTCCAGTTCCGCCGTCGCGAGATCGCCCTCGACGGTGTAGACATCCACCGTCCGGACCCGATCCACGGGAAGGCCCAGGTGCTCGACGATCCGTCGCCGGATCTTTTCCCCCAGGGCGTCCCGGATCCCTTCCTTAAACCCGATTTCGATGCGGTTGAGCATGGCCGTTTCCGTGTCACGTGATGCCGGCTTCTTATCAGAAAGCCCCCCGTAAAGCAACGTCGGAATCCGCCGCGATCCCCTGTTCCGGGCGGTCCGAAGTCTCCTGTTGATGAGATTCGAGAAATATGCAAGATGAGGGCCACAGAAGGCCGGCGCGCCGCGCGAAGCTCGCGGAACGGGCGCCCGGAAGGGGGCGTCGGGACGCTTTGCCGGGGCCCGTTTCACGAACCCGAGTTCACGCTAACGGGGGGAGGCGATCCTTTGAGAAAACCGTGGATCAGGATTGACGGCGAATTCAGGAAATACTGGAAGCACTATGTGCTGCAGAGCCTGCTGGCGACACTGTCCGTGTTTGTCGTCCTGTACTTCCTGAGCTGGCAGCATGCCGTCATCATCGCCTCCATCGGCGCTTCGGCGTTCATCGTCTTCGCGATGCCCGACTACGTGACCGCGCAGGCGAGAAACGTCATCGGGGGTCAGATGGTCGGCCTGTTCTGCGGCTTCCTGTACTCCCTGATCCCCCACCCATTCCTGTTTGCGTCCATCCTGATCTATTCCCTGGCCGTCGGGACGTCCATCTTCGTGATGGTCGTCACGGATACGGAACATCCCCCGGCCGCCGGCACCGCCCTCGGCGTGGCGATGACCGGTATATCCGTCCATGTGCTCGTCGCCGTCGTCCTGAGCATCGGCCTCCTGTCGTTGATCCGCTGGCTGTTTAAACCGTACCTGAGAGACTTGACCTGACGGCGGATTTCGATCCGCCAGACCCTGGTGTCCGTCGCGCCCCACCGACGGAGACCGGGGCGTGGCGCGTCAGGTCCGTGCGGCACCGTCCGGTTCGTCCTCCGGGGGCACCGGCGCCTCCTCCGCAGGGGACGGCGGGAGGTCGGCCTCGGTTGCGACGGTGACGGATTCCGGAGCCGACTCCGGGGCCGCTTCCGATGGGGCCTCCACGGGCGCGGGCGGGGCGGACGGCGGTTCCAGCGCCGCCATCCAGAGCGGGTGGCGGCGGCGGGCGTAGTCCAGGCGAACGGTTCCCGTGAAGATTCCCCGGATCATCGGCCAGTTCGGATGCAGCAGCAGCGCCCCGATGTGCGCGACGAAGGCCAGGATGAACAGGACGAAGAAGGCGTTGTGCAGCCACGTCGCCCAGAGGACGAGCGTATAGTCGAGGTCGGGCGCGAAGACGTTCTTGTAGGTCTTGACCAGTCCGGAGAGGATCAGGACGGCGATGGTCACGGCCATTCCGAGGTAGGCGAGGCGCTGTTCGGGGAGGTATTTCCCGAAGGGCGGTTCCTCCCCCTTGCCGAAGAAGGTTTTGATCACGGCGATGGAGGCGCGGAGGTCGCCCTTTTCCGGCAGGAGCCCGCTCTCGCCCCGGAGGCCGTGGTAGGCCAGGTGGAAGCACGCGGCGGCGATGAAGACCAGCGAGGCGGCATAGTGAACGTAGAGGGAGGCGATGAAATCCCCCGACCAGGCGAGGCCGGGAAGGGCGGTGATCCGGTAGCGCGCCGCCATCGGGAGCTCGAACATGCCCGACAAAAGGAGGACGAGCCCGGAGAGCGCGATCGCCCAGTGCTCGGCCATTTCGAGTCCGGAGTGCCGGACCACGCGGTTTTCCGCTTCACGGATATCGTGGGACATGGCCTATTCCTCCTTTCCCGATCGGTCTTTGCGTCTGGAGATCGCGGCGAAGGCGCCGGCCACACCCGCCGCCACGCCCAGGGCCGGAGCCGCGAGGACGGCCTTGCCCAGGGCGTCCGAGCCCGCCATGCGCCGTGCCACCGGCCGGAGGTGGGGCCGGCCGGGACCGGTCTGAACGGCGGCGTTCAGGTCGGCGAAGGACACGGGGGAGACGTAGAGGGTGGAGGTCCCGCCGTTTTCCTCCCGGCCGTAGAGGTGGCCCCCGATCCGTTTCGCCAGCGCCTCCGACCGGGCGACGATCTCCTCCCGCGGCCCGATGGCCATGGCCTGCCTCGGACAGGCCGCGATACAGGCCGGCGTCTTACCCGCTTCGAGAAGGTCTTGGCAGAGATCGCACTTGTACATGACCCCGTTTCCCATGAGCGTCGGCAGGACCTTGAGGTAGATCCCGATCCCGGATTGCCGCTGCGGGATCTCCCAGGGACAGACCGTCTTGCATTTGGCGCCGCCGAAGCAGGTCTCCGGATCGATGACGACCGCCCCGTTTTCGAACTTGTGGTTGGAGGAAAAGGGGCAGAGGGTGGCGCAGGCCGGGTTGTCGCAGTGCATGCACCGCCGCGGGACGAACACCGTCGTCTTCCGGCCGCCCCTCTCCACCTCCGCCTTCTGGATGTAGATGAGGGTATACGGCGTGAGACGGTCCGACACCGCCTGTCGCTTCGACCAGTCCTCGACCTTGCGGCTGGGGAAGGGGACGGGAATGGGGTCGACCGGTTGCGGAACGTCGCCGGCCTTGACCGTCTTGCAGGCGGAAACGCAGGCCGCGATCGCCTGCCCGTCGCACCCGTCGCAGCGGGTCAGGTCGATGAGCGTCGCGAGCCTTCCCCGGCAGGCCATCGCCTCGCGGGGCATTCCCAGGGCGCCCGCCGCGCCGATCAGGGCCGCCCCTCCCGCGGTCGAGAGAAAGGCCCTGCGGTTGAGTTTCAAGGATGCCTTCATGCTGCCCTCCTTTTGTCGAGTGAAGCGGCGGCGAACCAAGGCCGCGCCGCCGCCGATGACGGATGAAGTCCCAATCGGCGCCGAATTACAACCACCCTCCTCTGGGAAAACTTATACGCATCGGGAGGGGTCTTGTCAAACGGGATTGACACCCGTCGCACCGCTGCACGTACTTTTCGCTTGAAAAATGTCCCGGAACAGGGATAGGGGAGGGAACGGAAACACCAAGGGGGGATGCCCTAACGGGAAATTCAGGGGGGGTGATGCCATGAGATCCTACGTCGTCTTTTCATCCATGGGGCCCGACCGTCCCGGTCTGGCCAAGGAGTTTGCGGAATTCTTCACGGCGCGCGGCATCAATATCGAGCGCTCACGCGGCTGCGTCCTGGGGGGGGAGTTCGGCATGATCATTCTCACGTCGGGGAAGACCGACGATATCGAGCGCCTGATCGGCGATCTGGACACGCTCCGCCAGAAGACGGGGCTGGACGTCTACGTTCGGAAGACCAAGGCGCCCAGCCACCGGGAGGTCCTGCCGTCGATTCCCTACAAGCTCATCGCGACGGCCATCGACCGCCCGGGCATCATCCACCAGATCAGCCGGACGTTTCAGCAGCGCGGGATCAGCATCGACGACATCGCGACCAACGTGGACAACAATCCGGTGACGGGCGCCAACGTGTTCCAGATGGTCTGCTACTTTTCCCTGCCGCCGGCGGTGAAGATCCTCGAACTGAAAAACGACCTCAACCGCATCAGCGACGAGTACAACATCGACATCCGGTTCGATGCGGTGATCAACAAATAACCATGGGAACTTCGAAAAAAACATCCGCCCCGCAGCGACTCCGGCCGATCCGGGACGTCGCGTCCTCCATCGGCCTTCAGGAAGAGGATCTGGAATATTACGGCCGCTACAAGGCGAAGGTCCGCCTCGAGGCGATCCGGCGATTTCCGCGCCGGGACGATTCGAACCTGATCCTCGTTTCGGCCATGACGCCCACACCGGCGGGCGAGGGCAAGACGACCGTGTCGATCGGGCTGGCGCAGGCCCTGGCCCGGCTGGGGAAGTCCACGATCGCGGCGCTCCGGGAACCGTCGCTGGGGCCGGTGTTCGGCATCAAGGGAGGGGCGACCGGCGGCGGCCTGTCCCGCGTCCTGCCCGTGGACGACATCAACCTCCACTTCACCAACGACTTCCCGGCGGTGGAAAGCGCGCACAACCTCCTGTCGGCCCTCGTGGACAACGCCGTCTTCCACGGCAATCCGTTCAACATCGACCCCCGCAAGATCACCTGGCGCCGCGTGGTCGACATGAACGACCGGTCGCTCCGGGACATCGTGATCGGCCTCGGGGGATCGACGAACGGCGTTCCCCGCGAGACGGGGTTCGACATCGTCCCGTCGAGCGAAATCATGGCCATCCTCTGCCTGTCGAGGTCCTACGCGGAATTGAAGGACAAGATCCGCAGGATTCTGGTGGGCTTCACCTATGACGACACCCCCGTTAAAGCGGGCGATCTCAAGGTCGAAGGCGCGGTCACGGCCCTGTTGAAGTACGCCCTGCTTCCCAACCTGGTGCAGACGACGGAAGGGGTGCCGGCCATCATCCACGGCGGGCCCTTCGCCAACATCGCCCAGGGGACCAACAGCGTCATGGGCACCGATCTCGCGCTCCGCCTGGCGGATTACGTGGTGACGGAGGCGGGCTTCGGCTTCGACCTGGGCGCGGAGAAGTTCTTCGACATCGTGGCGCCCTACGGCGAGCTCAATCCCCGCATCGTCGTCCTGGTGGCTACGGTGCGCGCCCTCAAGTACCACGCCGGCGTGGCCCGCGAAGATTTGAATTCACCCAATGCCCGGGCGGCGGTCCTGGGCATGGCGAACTTGAGGAAGCATTACGGGAACATCGATAAATTCAACGTCCCCTGCATCATCGCGCTTAACCGGTTTCCGTCCGACACGGACGAGGAGATCCGGGCGGTGGTGGATGCCGCGGAGCGCGAGGGGATGAATATCGCGCCGGCGGACATCTTCCGGCTGGGCGGCGAGGGTGGCCTGGAACTCGCGGAAAAGACGGTCCGGCTCATCGCGGGGGCGACCGGGCGGTTCCGCACCCTGTATGACTGGGGGCAGCCGGTGGAGGACAAGATCTTCACGGTCGCGAGCGAGATCTACGGCGCGGTGTCCATCGACTACCGGCCGCTGGCCAAGCGCAACCTGGAACTCATCCGCAGGTTCGGCTTCGACAAACTGCCCGTCTGCATCGCCAAGACCCAGCAGTCCCTGTCGGACAACCCGGGCCTCCTCGGCATGCCGCGGGACTTCATCGTCACCGTGCGGGAGATCAAGATCGCCTCCGGGGCGGGGTTCCTGATCCCCATCACCGGCGAGATCCTCCGCATGCCGGGTCTGTCGAAAACGCCGGCCGCGTATCACATCGATATCGACGACGCGGGAAACATCTCGGGAATCGTTTAGGCATTCCCCCAATTCCGCCGGACTCAGCGCCGGCGGACCCCAGGAGGCGGACGATGGCGAAGCTCAGCGTCGGTGATGCGGCCCCGGCCTTTTCCCTCAGGGATCCGGCGGGCGCCGTGGTGAAGCGGTCGGACTTCAAGGGACGGAAGCTCCTCGTCTATTTCTATCCGAAGGCCGGGACCTCCGGGTGAACGAGGCAGACCGAGGCCGTGCGGGACGCACGGGCCGAACTGGCCGCCCTGGGAGCCGACGCCGTGGGGATCAGTCCCGATTCCGTCGCGGCGCAGAAGACGTTCAGCGACAGGCTGAAGCTGAATTTTCCCCTCCTGTCCGACCCGGACCACGCCGTGGCGGAGGCCTACGGCGTCTGGCAGGAGAAATCCCTTTACGGGAAGAAATCCTTCGGGATCGTCCGGTCGGCCTTCCTGATCGATGCCGGGGGACGGATCCTGGCGGCCTGGTACAAGGTGAGTCCGGAGAATACGGTTCCGAAGGCCCTGGCAGCCCTGAGGGCGGGCTGAGCGGTTCGGCGGGCGAATCTCCGAAATCAACAAAATGTATGAAAATTGTTGACAAGAAACAGGATTTTATTTAGCGTGTCAGCAATCGGGCGTCGGACGGGCACTTCCGGCCGCCGTCCGGTCGGGCGGCGCGTCTCCGGGCCATGGGCAGCGGAGCCGCCCGAGGGGGGGGAAGGGAGGGGATCGCCCGTCCGCACGGTTCCCCGGTTCGGGGGCCATTGATCGATAATCAGGGAAAAACGCGATGAAAAAAACGAAGGTCTTCCGGACCGATGTGTTCATCGGTGTTATCCTCACGCTGCTGATCGTCGGTGTCTATGCCCTCCGCTGGTCGCCGGTGGAGTTTCTGGAATACAAGTTCTACGACATGGGGATCAACCTGCGGGAGGGACCGACCAACTCGCCGGTGGTCGTCGTCGCCATCGACGACAGCAGTATCAACGCCCTGGGCCGCTGGCCGTGGCCGCGGAGCCATATCGCCCGGATGATCGACCTTCTCCAGGGATACGGCGCCAAGGTCATCGGCCTCAATATCCTGTACTCGGAAAAGGACACGAACCAGGGATTGCAGGCCATCCGGGAGGTCACCGCGTCCATCGAGGCGAAGCCCGGGCTGCAGGGCAACGCGTCGGTTGCGGGAATCTACGCCACGCTGAAGGCGGCCGAGAAGAACCTGGACCACGACGCGGCCCTGAGCACGGCGATCGGCGCTTCCCAGCGGGTCGTTCTGCCCTTCTTCTTCGCGCTTGGCGGCCCCGTTCTGATGGACAGCGCCAGCATGCCCGAGGTGCTCGCGCGCAACTCCGTTTCTTTTGCCAGCCCGCCCGACCTGTTGACGGCCCGGGAACTCATCCCGCCCGTTCCCGAATTTTCAACCCCGGCCCTGGCCCTGGGACACATCAACCTCGCCGCCGACAGCGACGGCGCCGTGCGAAACGACTGCCTCCTGATCGACTACGGCGGCCGGGTCTTTCCTTCCCTGAGCCTCCAGCTGGCCCTCAAGTACCTCGGGTACGATCTGAAGGATCTGGTGCTCGGCGAAGCGCTCACCTTTCGCAGGATCCGCATTCCGGTCCACGAACAGAGCCGGATGCTCATCAGCTACAGCAGCAGCTACGAGGCCTATCCCTTTGTCGAGGTCCTCAACAACCGGGTTTCGCCCGAATCGTTCCGCAACAAGATCGTCATCATCGCCCCGACGGCGACGGGCCTGGGAACGATGCAGGTGACGCCCATTGGCACGGCCATGCCCTCCGTGCTCATTACCGCGAACGCCATCAACAATATCCTGAACAACGACCATATCGTCCGTCCCGGTTGGGCCACGCCGCTGGAGATCGGCGTTCTGATCCTGTTCGGCCTGTTCCTCGCCCTGGGGATCCCCCATCTGAAGGCGGGCATCAGCGCCCTCATCTCGTCCGTCCTGCTCGTGGCCTGGCTGGCGACGGCGGCCTATTTCATGCTGGCGGAGGGGATCTGGCTCAAGGTCTTCTATCCGACGCTTCTCTTGCTCGTGGGATACACGATCGTCGTCTCGCGGGGATACCTCTTCACGGAGAAATCGAAGGAGCGGATCGAGGCGGACAGCGTGGAGACGAACAAGATGCTCGGCCTCTCCTTCCAGGGGCAGGGCATGCTGGACATGGCGTTCGAAAAGTTCCGCAAATGCCCCGTGGAGGACGAGGCCGTCAAGGAACTGCTCTACAACCTCGGCCTGGATTTCGAGCGGAAGCGGATGTTCAACAAGGCGGTGGCCGTGTACGAACATGTGATGACGGCCGGGAGCTTCAAGGACATCGAGGAGCGGGTCAAGAAACTCAAGGCCGTGGGCGAGACGGTGATCTTCGGCGCGGGGGGCGCCCGGAAGGATTCCACGGTCATCGTGGAAAACGCCCAGACCCGGCCGACCCTGGGCCGTTACGAGATCCTGAAGGAACTTGGCCGCGGGGCCATGGGGACCGTGTATCTCGGAAAGGATCCCAAGATCAACCGGGATGTGGCCATCAAGACCCTGCGCTACGAGGAGTTCGACGAGGAACAGCTCGCCGACATCAAGTCGCGGTTTTTCCGGGAGGCGGAGGCCGCCGGCAAGCTGGCCCACCCGAACATCGTCACCATCTACGACGTGGGCGAGGATTACGAAATCGCCTACATGGCCATGGAGCTCCTGGACGGCGCGGATCTGGCCAAGAACTGCCAGAAGAACCAGCTCCTGCCGCGGGCCGAAGTCGTCCGCATCGTCTCCTCCGTGGCCGGCGCGCTCGATTACGCCCATGCGAGCGGGATCGTGCATCGGGACATCAAGCCGGCGAACATCATGATCCTGAACAACGGGGAAATCAAGGTGGCCGATTTCGGCATCGCGCGGGTCATCGCGAGTTCCAAGACGCAAACCGGCGTCATCATGGGGACGCCGAGCTACATGTCGCCGGAGCAGATCGCGGGCCAGAAGGTGGACGGCACCTCCGACCTCTTCTCCCTGGGGGTCGTGTTCTTCGAGCTCCTGACGGGAGAGAAGCCGTTTGCCGGCGACAGCATCGCCACCCTCATTTACAACATCACGAGTACGCCGCCGCCGTCGGTGCGGGAGATGGTTCCGGATCTGCCGGAGCAGTTCGAAACGATCATCGGCAAGCTCCTCGCGAAGGACAAGTCGCAGCGTTATCAGCGCGGGAAGGAGCTGGTCGATGACCTCCAGGAACTGATGAAGGTCGTCTCATGAAGGCATTGGAGCTGCACGCCGCCGGGCAAACGGACGTCGGGCGGGTTCGGGCGAACAACGAGGACGCCTTCTGCCTCCTGCCGGAACAGGGATTGCTGGCGGTGGCGGACGGCATGGGCGGGCATGCCTCGGGCGAGGTGGCGAGCAAGATGTCCATGGATCTCATCCGGGGCTATTTCGCCGACGCGGGCACGGGGCCGCCCCCCCAGGTCGGGGCCTACGACGAGGATCGTTCCGAGTTGACCAACCGGCTCGGTTCGGCGGTTCGTCTGGCCAATATGGCCGTCTTCGAAGCCTCCAAGAGCAACGCCCAGTGGCAGGGCATGGGAACGACCGTCGTCGCCGCGCTGATCCGGAAAAACAAGCTCAGCATTGCCCATGTCGGGGACAGCCGGCTGTATCTCGTCCGGTACGGGAACATCGAACAGCTGACCGACGATCACTCCGTGGTGGCCGAACAGGTCAAGCGGGATCTGATCACCCGCGAGGAGGCGAATCGATCGGAAATCAAGAACATCCTGACCCGGGCCTTGGGGACCGAAGCCGAGGTCGAGGTCGATCTGGAGGAGATGACCCTCCTGGCCGACGACGTCCTGGTCCTCTGCTCCGACGGGCTCAGCAACATGGTTTCGGATGACGACATCTTGACGGTTGTCCTTTCCACCCGCGATCCGGCGCTTGCCTGCCAGACGCTGGTGAAGCTCGCCAATGAGAACGGCGGCCGAGACAACATCACGGTCGTCGTGGCTTATCTGGCCAACACCGGTTGGCTTGCATCGTTCATCAATTTCTTCAGGGGGCGCAGGAGGTGAAGTATGGCGAAGATCCAGGTCAAGTTTAAGGATGCCGTCATCAAGGAGATGCCATTGACACAGGACATCCTGACCATCGGCAGGAAAGAAGGGAATGACCTCGTGATCGACAATCAGGCCGTTTCCGGATCCCATGCCCGGATCGTGAAAGAGGAAGAGGATTTCAGTGTCGAGGATCTCAACAGCCTCAACGGGACCTTCGTCAACGGGAAAAAGGTGTCCAAGTATATCCTGAACAACGGGGATGTCATCCTGATCGGCAACCACACCCTGGAGTACTTTTCCGAAAAGCCGGGAGAGGACCAGGCCAAGAAACCGGCGCTCCGGGGCCATTCGATGGATGAAACGATGGTGCTGTCGCCCACGGAACAGAAGAAAATCCTGGTGTCGACGGAAAAGCTCGACGTCCTGGGCGGATTTCTGATCATCGAGGGGGCGACGGAGAAGAAGGATTATCTCCTCAAGGACCGGATCACCACGATCGGCAAGGACGACGGCGCCCTGATCAAGCTTAAGGGGTTCTTCGCCCCGAAGGTGGCCGCCCTCGTGAATCGCCGGAAGGACGGGTATTTCATCAATCCTTCGGGCGGCAAGGACCTGAAGGTGAACGGCAAGAAGGTCGAACAGCGCTGTGATCTCAAGGATGGAGACCTGGTGGAGGTCGGCGATCTCAAGATGCAGTTTTACCTCAAGGAGTCGTGAGGTTCGCGCGGGCCCATGCCGTTGAAAGATGAGCCTTGTCGGGGCCGGTGCGGTTTTGAGGACGGTTGTGCGGCATGCCGGGAGGAACAGCGCAAGGCCTCCCTGGAACGGCGCCGGCGGACGCCCGCGGAGCGCGACCCCGAGCCGCGGGAGCGGCGGGATTCGCGATAGAAACGCCTTTGGAAAAGATCCGGATCGGCATCAGCACGTGTCTATTGGGGGAGCATGTCCGGTATGACGGCGGTCACCAGGAGGATCGCTACCTGACGCACACCCTGTCCCGGTACTTCGACTGGGTGCCGGTCTGCCCGGAGGTCGAGTACGGCCTCGGCGTTCCCCGCGAGGCCATGCGCCTCGTCGGCGATCCGGAGCGGCCCCGCCTGGTCACGATCCGCACCGCCGTCGACCACACGGACGGCATGAGGCGCTGGGCCCGGGAGCGGCTCTCCGCCCTGGCGCGAGAGGACCTCGGCGGCTTCGTTTTCAAGGGCAAATCCCCGAGTTCCGGCATGGCGGCCGTGAAGGTCTACCCGGACGCGGGGGGCGCACCGGTCAAGCGGGGCGTGGGCATCTTCGCCGCGGCACTGATGGAGTGGTTTCCGCTCCTGCCGGTGGAGGAAGACGGCCGCCTGCATGATCCCGCCCTCCGGGAGAACTTCCTGGAGCGGATCTTCGTCTACCACCGCTGGCGCGAACTCTGGCGGGACGGGGGGCGGATGGCCGACCTGGTCCGGTTTCACGCCGAACACAAGCTCCTGCTTCTCTCCCACAGCCCGAAACACGTCACCCTGCTGGGCCGTCTGGTCGCCAATCCGGAGCGCCGTCCGCTGCGGGCGCTCCGCGAGGCCTATCTGCGGGGCATGATGGAGGGGCTGAAACTGCCGGCGACGACGCGCAAGAACACGAACGTCCTCGATCATATGGCGGGATACTTCAAGAAACGCTTGACCGCGGACGAAAAGGAGGAACTCCGGGACGTCATCGACCGGTATCACCGGGGGCTCGTGCCCGTGGTCGTTCCCCTGACGCTCCTGGGGCATTACGTCCGGCGGTATGACGAGCCCTACCTGAAAAGGCAGGTTTACCTGAACCCCCATCCGCTGGAACTGATGCTGCGGAACCACGTCTGAGCTTCAGCCCATCTGTCCCGTCTCCGGATCGCGGGCGAACGTCAATTCCCGCACCCGGACCTTCGCGCCGGCCTCGCTGACATCTTCGAGCCGGATCCCCCGCTCCCGGAGACGCTCCGGCTGCTCCAGGATCCGGGCGGCGGCGGCGCGGTCAAGGACGTAGATCATGTCTCCCCCCCGACGGGCGTAGATCTGCCCGTAGGAGATGGGGACGAGCGGCGTCGGGTCGTTCAGGAGGGATTCGGCGACGGGAGTCGTCTTGCGCGTCCCGTTGGCCAGGAGGAGCACGGTGCCGGCGCGGTAGACGAGCTCCGCGCCCATGGAGACGGCGTAGCAGGGGCTTTCCTCCCGGGAGCGGAAGTGCCCGTCGGCGACGGCGTTGGCCACCGTGTTGTCGTCCAGACGGACGAGGAGCATGGCGTTATGATCGAAGGGGATGCCGGACTCGTGAAAGGCGACGTGGCCCCGGCCGCCCACGCCGATGACGTGCAGATCGATGCCGCCCGCCGCCTCGATCGCTTCGCGGTAGGCATCGAGAATCTCCCGGCGGACCCACTTCAGGTAGTCCGAGCGCGCCCCGGCGCGGATGACGATGGCCCGGCCCCGGTCCTCGCCCTGTTCCGACCAGTCTTCGGGGTGGTCCGCCAGCTCCGCCGCCAGCCGCTCCTGATCCACCAGGGTGCCCCAGGGGACATATGTCGCGCCAAACTTCCTTTGCAAAAGCCCGAAGAGTTCCTGAATCATGAAAAAGCTGTAGCTCTCCGGATGAAGGGCCCGCTGCTGGGCGTTTTCTCCCGGAAGGCCGACATACTCGTCGAGGTTGAAGCTGCGGATCCGGGCGGCGTCGATATCCCCGGCGTTGATGGCCTTGGCCAGATGCTTGTAAAGGCCGGTCGGGCTGTTTCCCGTAGCGAGGCCCAGGATGCAGGAGGCCTTCTCCCGCAGCCGCTCCCGGATCCGCTGAATGGCGATCGCGGCGGCCACTTCGCTCATCTGGTCGAAGTCACGCGTGATGATGACCTTAAACGGCATGATAAAGTTCCCCCCTCAATTCATGTGGACGTCCGCTTCCCCCGCGAGGGCGATCCCGGGACGGTGAGCGGAGGCGTCCCGCCGGCGCCCCGCTCCCGTTGAAGACCGGCTATCCGATGGCGGCCTTCACGGCGTCGGCGATCTTTCGGCAGGCCCGGTCCGTTTCTTCCTGCGTCGGCCCCTCTACCATGACCCGGCACATGTTCTGCGTGCCGGAGTACCGGACGAGCACGCGTCCCTGGCTTCCCAGGCCCGCCTCCACCTCCCGGATGGCGGTCATGATCTCCGGAATCGTCGCGATCTCCGGACGCGACTTCGTGTCCACGTTGATCAGGGACTGCGGAAAGACGGTCATGACCCGGGCCAGTTCGGAAAGGGGCCGGCCCTCCTTTTTCATCGCGGCCACGACCTGCAGCGCGGTCAGGATGCCGTCCCCGGTGGTGTGCTCCTTGAGATAGATGATGTGTCCGGAGTCCTCGCCGCCGATGGAGGATCCGCGGGCCTGCATCTCCTCCAGGACGTAACGGTCCCCCACCTTGGTCATGATCGAGTCGATGCCGAGCTTTTCGAAAGCCACGGTCAGCCCGATATTGCTCATGACGGTCCGCACGACGAGGTTGTTCGTCAGGGTCCCCTCCTTTTTCATGACGTTCGCACACAGGGCGATGATCTGGTCGCCGGTCAGGACCGTGCCCGTCTCGTCGACCGCGATGCAGCGGTCGCCGTCGCCGTCGAAGGCAAACCCCACGTCGGCCTTCTGTCGCAGAACCTCCTGGGCCAAACCTTCCGGGTGCTGCGAACCGCAGGCCACGTTGATGTTCCTCCCGTTGGGCTGGTCGAACAGGGTGACGACCTCGGCGCCCAGCTCCATGAAGGTTTCCGGGGCGACGCGATAGGTGGCCCCGTTGGCGCAGTCGAGGACGATCTTCATGCCCTCCAGGGTGTACTCCTTCGGGAAGGTGTGCTTGAGAAAGACGATGTAGCGGCCCCGGGCATCGTCCATCCGGTACGCCTTTCCCAGCTCGGTGGGCGACGGGTGGAGCTTGTCCATGTTGTTGGCGAAGATCATGTCCTCGATCGCGGCCTCCTTCTCGTCGGGAAGCTTGAAGCCCTCGCCGGAGAAGATCTTGATGCCGTTGTCCTGGAACGGGTTGTGGGAGGCGGAGATGACGATGCCGGCGTCGGCGCGCATGCTGTTGGTCAGGTAGGCGATGCCCGGCGTGGGGATCACCCCAACCAAGATGGCGTCCACCCCCATGGAACAGATTCCGGAGACGAGCGCATTCTCGAGCATGTAACCGGAAACCCGGGTGTCCTTGCCGATGATGATCTTCGGGGCGTGCCCCGCCCGCTTGAACTGCAGGGCTGTGGCCCGGCCGATGTTCAGGGCCATTTCCGCGGTCATGGGGTATTGATTGGCGACCCCCCGCACGCCGTCGGTTCCGAACAGTTTTCCCATACTCCTCCTCCTTGATGAGTCTTTTTGCCCCGCCGGGATCGGGCATGCATCCCGGTGGCGCGTCCCTCAACGCAGCGCGGTGCTCCCCCCGCCTGAATCATTCAGAAAATCGGTAACCTCTACCCTTTCCCGGGCGGAATTGCAACCGGAAAATGAAGGGGGCGCGCCCGTCGGATTTCGCGTCTCCGCCCTTGACGAAAACGGTGTCCCCGGGGGGACAGCCTTCCCGGGAGCGTCCGCGTTTCATGTCATCCCTTCTCTTGAGTTCGGCGACGATTTGAGATAAGGAGACGGTCGAAGCGCGCGGCGGGCCCTCCGTTTCCGGAGCTCAGTGTGAGCGTGCCCGCGCGTCAAGCCGAAAAGGGGGGTGTGCATGCAGAAAAAGGTCACGGTGGTCGGCGCCGGGAATGTGGGCGCCACGGCGGCCCAGCGTCTCGCGGAGAAGGCGCTGTGCGATGTCTGCCTCATTGATATCGTGGAGGGGGTTCCCCAGGGCAAGGCCCTCGATCTGATGGAGGCGGCCCCGATCGAAGGCCACGATTCCCGGATCGTCGGAACGAACCGTTACGCGGATTCGGCCGACTCGGACATCGTCATCGTGACGGCCGGCATCGCCCGGAAGCCGGGGATGAGCCGGGACGACCTGATCGCGACGAACATGAAGATCGTGCGGCAGGTGGTGACCGAGGCCGTCCGCCATTCTCCGCGCGCCATCCTGATCGTCGTGAGCAATCCGCTGGACGCCATGTGCCACGTCGCCTTCGAGGCCAGCGGTTTTCCCCGGGAGCGGGTCGTGGGCATGGCCGGCGTTCTGGACGCGGCGCGGTTCCGGGCCTTCATCGCGATGGAGCTCAAGGTTTCCGCGGACAATGTTCAGGCCGGCGTTCTCGGTGGACACGGAGACACGATGGTCCCGTTGCCCCGGTATTCGACCGTGGCCGGAGTGCCCATCACGGAACTGATCCCGGAGGAGAGAATCGCCGCGCTCGTCGAGCGGACCCGTCAGGGGGGCGCCGAGATCGTCCAGCTCCTGAAAACGGGCAGCGCCTACTACGCCCCCGCCTCGGCCGCCGTCGAAATGACGGAGGCGATCCTGAGAGACCGGAAAAAGATCCTGCCCTGTGCCGCGTATCTGGATGGCGAGTACGGGATCCGGGGCCTGTTTATGGGGGTGCCGGTCAAGCTGGGCGCCGGGGGGATCGAACAGATCATCGAGCTTAAGTTGACTGAAGCTGAAACGGCGGCGCTGAAGCATTCGGCGGCCTCGGTGGCGGAGCTCCTGGCGGCCATGAAGAGGCTCGGCGCACCGTGACAGGCAAGGGGGAAAACGTTTGATTCTCCCGGGATTCCGGGCTCTTGAAAATATATCCGCCCAAGTGGAATTTATTGCTTGACAGGCAGCGGTTTTATCACTATGAGTGTGTCGATTGACTGATCAGTCACTTCATGGACGGGGGACCCGCTTATGGATGAAGCAACCACCCAGAAGAAGGACATCATCCTGAACGCCGCCATCAAGGTCTTTGCCGAAAAGGGGTACTATTCCAGCCGGACCCTGGACATCTCGAATGAGGCCGGGGTGGCGTACGGCTCTCTGTACCACTACTTCCGCAGCAAGGACGACATCCTCATCTCCATTTTTCAGGAACGCTGGAATCTCCTGATCGGCAGGGTGCAGCAGGCCCGGGAGGAGGGGGCCGGTCCCGAGCAGCAGCTGGGGATGGTGATCGACTTCATCTTCCGCAGCTATCGCCAGAATCCCGATCTCTTGAAGGTCCTGATCATGGATGTGCCTCGCCTGGACAAATTCTACAACCCGGAAAACTGGAAACTCTACAACCTGTTCTTCCGCGGCCTGATGGAGATCTTTCACGAGGGGCAGGAGAAGGGCGTCTTCGCCGCGGATGTCTCGCCGATTATGGCCACCTACATCATGCACGGGGCGGTGGATGCCACGATCCGTCAGTACGTCTACAATCCGGAATTCAACAAGGAGGAGTTTCCCGTCGAGGAGGCGCGGGATCAGATCATGAAGGTCCTGCGGCGAGGGTTTTCCAAGAAGGGGGAGGACGAAACATCATAAGAGAACGATCGGCCGGGCCGGGGTTCCCGGCGGAGCGCCGATGCGCGGGAGGGATTGGAACACGCCGGGGTTCAAGGTCCCGATGCCCGGTGCCGGATGCCAAATTCTTGAGGGAGGTTTTCATGGGGCAGAATTTTTACAAACGCGATGACCGGGACGTCAAGTTCGTTCTGAAGGAGCATCTGGGAATTCAGCGTCTGCTTGAATTCGAGCCGTATTCGGCCTTTTCGATGGAGGATTTCGACATGATCCTCGATCAGGCCCAGAAGATCGCGGCCAACGATATTGCGCCGACCTTTCAGGACGGCGATCGCGAAGGGTGTCACTTCAACCAGGGCAAGGTCACGGTTCCCCGGTCGTTTCACGATTGCTGGAACGTTTTCAAGGAGGGCAGCTGGTTTGCCCTGCCGCTCAAACCCGATTACGGCGGACAGGGCGTGCCCCTGATCATCGCGGAGGCGGCCCAGGAATTCTTCATGAGCGCCAACTTCGCCTTCGGCTGTTTCGCCGGCATGGGGCCGGGCAACGGCGCCATGATCGAAAACTACGGGTCCCAGGCGATCAAGGATCTCTTCTGCGCCAAGATGTACGACGGAACCTGGGGCGGGGGCATGTGCCTGACGGAGCCGGCGGTCGGTTCCGACGCCCACATGGTCTCGACGAAGGCGATCCCCGACGGGCCTCTCTACAGGATCCAGGGGACGAAAATCTTCATCACCTCCGGGGAGCACGACCTGACGGAAAACATTGTCCATCTGGTCATCGCCCGGATCGAGGGGGCGCCGGCCGGCGCCAAGGGGGTCTCCCTGTTCGCGGTGCCGAAGATCTGGGTGAACGAGGACGGAAGCCTGGGGGAGCCCAACGACGTGTCCTGCATCGGGATCGAGCACAAGATGGGGCTCAACGGTTCGGCGACCTGCGTCATGAATTTCGGCGAGAACGGCCGGTGCCGCGGCCATCTGGTCGGCGAACCCGGCATGGGGCTCGCCTACATGTTCCAGATGGTCAACGTGGCCCGCATGGCCGTGGGGCTGGAGTCGGTGGCCTTCGGGGCGAACATCTACGCGAACGTCCTGGCGTATGCCAAGGAGCGGGTCCAGGGGACGCCGTTCGGCAAAGGCGGCGCCCGGGTGCGGATCGTGGAGCACGCGGATGTCCGCCGGATGCTCATGAATCTGAAGTCCCTGACCGAGGGGATGCGGGCCCTGGTCTACAAGACGTACTTCATGGAGGATCTGGCCAAGAACAGCCTCGACGAGGCCGTGCGGAAGCGGGCAAAGGGTCGCCTCGAACTCTTCACGCCGCTCGTCAAGGCGTACTGTTCGGACCGGATCTTCGAGATGGGCCGGGAGGGAATCCAGATCCTGGGCGGATACGGCTTCACGAAGGAGTACCCGGTGGAGCAGTACACCCGGGATTGCAAGATCTTCTCCATCTGGGACGGGACGAACTTCATCCAGTCGGCCGACCTGGTCGGCCGCAAGCTGAGCATGGGCGGCGGCGCGGTCTTTAAGGGCTGGATCGAAGAAGTCACGGCCTTCATCGGGACCCACAAGGCGAAGAAGGCCTTCTCCCGGGAACTGGAGATTCTGGAGGAGGCCCTGCAGACCGTGGCGGGGCTTGCCCTGGACTACGCAAGGTATCTCGGCGAGGGCAAGCTCGACCTGGTGCCGTTGACGTCGACCCGGTTCCTGGACTGTGCGGCGGAGGTGGCCATTGCCCATCTGATGCTGGAACAGGGAATGATCGCCCTCGGGACGCTTGAGCAGGGTCAATGCGGGGCGGCCGACCAGGCGTTTTACAGGGGAAAGGTGGAGACGGTGCGTTACTACTGCCGCAATTTCCTGCCCCAGGTTTTTGGGCGCGCGCGGATCATCCGGATGGAAGATACGACCGCCGTTGAGATTCCGGAGGATTACCTCTAGGCATAAACGACAGGGATTGAAGGAGGCAACACAGGATGGAGAAATCGTATTTTGAGGATTACACCGTAGGCGAAAAGTTCATCTCTCCGGCGCGCACGATCACCGAGACCGACATCACGCTGTTCGCCGCCTTTACGGGGGACTGGCATCCGCTCCACACGGACGTGGAATTCGCGAAAAAGACCTTCTTCGGCGAACGCATCGCCCACGGGATGCTGAGCCTGTGCGTCGGCAGCGCCCTGATTTTCCGGCTGGGACCCTACGTGGCCCTGCCCAAGTCGTTCATCGCCTTCTACGGGATGGATTCCGTTCGCTTCGTCGGGGCGGTCAAGATCGGGGACACCATCCATTGCGAAGGGGAGATCATGGATCTCCAGGCCAAGGACGACAAGCGGGGCGTCATCGTTTCCAAGAATTCGATCAAGAACCAGCGGGGAGAAGACGTCGTCATCTATACGACCCGGGCCCTCGTCGGGCGCAAACCCTGAAAGGCAAGGTCTTAGCGCAAACGGAAAGATCGGGATCTTCGGGGATCTCGCGGAGTGACGGGATGGCGGGGAAGGAATCGATATTCCTCAATCAGGGGCGCCGGGCCGTGCGGTGTGGCGGATTCCTGGGGGCGCGGCTGCGTTCCGGGTCCGGACGGCCGGACTACCTGATGGGGGTCGGGGACTGCATGCTTCTGGACTTTCGCAAGGGCTTCTTCGCCGTCGCCGACAGCTCGGAGCGCAATTCCTCGTCCTCGCGGGCCTTCATGCTCCGGTTTGCCGGCCTGCTGGAGGAATTGGACGGCATCGGCACCCCGCGATCCTTCGACGATGCGCAGCAGGCGGCGCTCAAGGAGGAGGTGGAACGTCAATCCGAGAAGATCCTGGGGGAGATGTCCTTCACCGACAGCTGCACCTTCACCGGCATTCTGATCCTGAAGGCGGCGACGGGATGCCGGGGCCTGCTTCTTCACACCGGCGACAGCCTCCTTTTGCATTACGACCTGGGCGCCGCGACGGCTCTTCAGGTCACCCGGAGCAATTTCTGGATGGTGGGCCGGACCCCCCGATTTTTCCAGGTGGAGTACCTATCCTTTTCGGATGAATCCCGGCTGCTTCTTTCCACGGACGGCTTCACCTATCTCCGGACGCCTCCGCCGGAACGCCGGGAGGATTTTATCCGCGGGCTTTTCGAAGAACATCCGGTGGAGGATATCCCGGATGTCCTGATCGACGGTTATGACGCCGGGGACATCGCCAAGGATGACCTGGCCCTGATCAGCCTGCGACCCTCGGGGCTCTGCTTCCACGATCAGCGCATCATTCTCGGGGGGACCACGAGCCACGTCGAGCGGAGCTTCAGGGAGGGACAGACGGACGGCCGTTACGAGGATCTTTATACGCCCGTGCTACAGGCCGGGGCGGCATGAAGCAAACAAACGAGAAGGGAGAGATTGGCGCGTGTACGTAAACTATTTCGGAGAGTCTCACGAGATGCTGCGGGCCAGCATCCGCAAATTCGTGGAGCGGGAGATCAAGCCTTATATCGAGCACTGGGAGGAGGAAGGAACCTTCCCCCTCGAACTCTACAAAAAAGCCGGCGACGCGGGTTTCCTCGGCCTGGGATCGCCGGAAGAATATGGCGGAACGCCCGCGGACATCTTCCATCAGGTGGCCTACACGGAGGAGATCCTCCGCTGCGGGTCCGTGGGGCTCGTCTCCAGCCTGGGCTCCAGCGCCATCGCGGTTCCCCCGATCCTGGCCCTGGGGACGGAGGCGCAGAAACGGAAATACGTTCCCCCCGTCCTGGCCGGCGATCAGGTGGCCGTCCTCGGCGTGACCGAACCCAGCGGCGGCTCCGATGTGGCCAACCTGCTGACCCGGGCCGTCCGCAAGGGCGACGCGTTCATCGTCAACGGATCGAAGACCTTCATCACGAGCGGTACACGGGCGGATTATGTCACCACGGCCGTCCGGACCGGCGGACCGGGGCACACCGGCATCAGCCTGCTCGTCATCGAGCGGGGAACCCCCGGATTCACGGTTTCCAAGAAGCTGGAGAAGATGGGCTGGTGGGCCTCCGATACGGCGGAGCTCTCCTTCGACGACTGTGTCGTTCCGGCGGAGAATCTGCTCGGGCAGGAGAACAAGGGCTTCTACGGGATCATGCTCAACTTCCAGAAGGAGCGCCTCTACCTGGCGGTCGAGGCCCACGCCGTGGCGGAAATGGCCCTGGAGGAGTCCCTCCGGTACGCCAGGGAGCGCACGGCCTTCGGCAAGCCGCTCACGGGGTTCCAGGTGACGCGCCACAAGCTCGCCGAGATGGCGACGCTGCTCGAGGCCTCCAAGCAGTTCAACTACCGGGTCGCCGCCATGATCGGCGAGGGGATGAACGCCTACCGGGACGTCTGCATGGCCAAGAATTTCGCCACGAAGGTCTGCGACCGGATCGTCTACGACGCGGTTCAGATCCACGGCGGCTACGGCTACTGCCGGGAGTATCTGGTGGAGCGGCTCTACCGGGATTCGCGGCTCTTCTCCATCGGCGGCGGGACGTACGAAATCATGAATGAAGTCATCAGCAAGCAGATGGGATTCTAAGCCGTCGATGGACATCGATCTCCACATTCACACGAACCGGTACTCCGGCTGCAGCAATATCGATCCTGCGAAACTCCTGAAGAAGGCACGGGCCGTGGGTCTGGACGGGATTGCCCTGACGGAGCACGGCATCCGCTGGAGCGACGACCAGATCGAGCAGCTTCGCCGGGCGAGCGGCGTCCGGGATCTTTTGATCATTCCCGGCCAGGAGGTGGCCTGCTACTGGCGGCACGGCCGCTTCCAGGGAGAGTTCCTCGTGTTCGGCTATCCGAAGAGCCTCGGCTCCAGCCGGTCGGCGGAGGAGGTGATCGAACTCGTCCACGCGGAGGGCGGCGTGGTCGTCGCCGCCCACCCCTTCAAGAAGTTTCGCCACGGCGACGAGGGGTATTACGGCGCGGGAAAACAGCTCTACGATTTCCAGGTGGACGGCCTGGAGGTAGAACACCCGGATTACGACGACGGGGCGCGGGCGCAGGCGGCCGAGGCGATGGCGGCCATGGGCATTGCCGGGACCGGCTCCAGCGATTCCCATGCCCTGCACACCGTGGGGATCTGCCGGACGGTCTTTGAGCGGCCGGTGACGGGCGTGGCCGAGTTGTGTGAAGAGATTCGCTCGGGACGCCTGAAGGCGTTGAATTTGACGAACGGGCGGGGCGTTCAGGCCCGGCCGTCGGCTTTGGGCGAGCCTTCCGCCTGCGAAACGCGGGCGTCCGCCCCATCGCTGCTGTAAACACGCGCCGCCAAGGCGCATCATCGTGCTGACGGTTAAGGGTCAGCGTCGTGTTGTTGTCGGGGAACCTCTCGTTCCGTTCCGCCCGCTCCTCCCCGATCCGTGTCCGGTTTTGCGAATCCCCGGAAGTGGTATCCGGGTCATTTTTCGTCAGGAGTGTGATTGATCAGTCAATCTCAAATTCATGATAAGGAGGAATCAGATGTCGCGTAAGCCGTTCAAAGTCCCGAGAAACAAAGAAGAGATCATGGCCTGGATCAACAGCATCCCGATGTATCGGGAGGATCAGCCGCTGGACCTGTCCTTCAAGAGCCAGGACGAGATCCGCAGCGTCCAGGACGCGGCGCTCGTCAAGCAGATGGAGCGCCTGGGAAAGTTCAGCCCGTACTATCGGGAGAAGTTCAAGGAGTGGGGCCTCGATTACCCGTCCATCAAGACCCTCGACGACCTGGAGAAGGTGCCGCTGACGAGCAAGGCCGACTTCATGAAGGACCGGGGCGAGTCCTTCAAGCTCGACATGGATTTCGCGAATATCATGGAATATATCCTCTACGAGATCACCTACACCACCGGCACGACGACGGGGATGCCCTCCCGGTTTTACAACACGACCTACGACATGTTCATGCAGTCCTGGATGTTCCGGATCGGTTGCAAGCTATGCTATCTCGAGCCCGACGACATCCTGATGAACCTCTTCCCCTATCACTTCATTCCCCATATCGGCTACTACAAGACCGTCCATTTCGCCTCCGCCGTGGGCATGTCGATGTGCTGGGGCTTTACCGGCGCGCCGCTGCCAGGCTTCCCCTACAACATCCACCGCTCCATGCAACAGGCGATCGAGGACATCGAGAAGAAGAAGGTGAACGCCCTCTCCGGAATCGCCTCCTACATCCGCCGCTTGATCATGGTGGCCGAGGAGCAGGGGCGTGACCTCTCCCGGATCAACAAGATCCAGGCCCTGGGCGAGGCTGTTCCCAAGGGGATGCGGGACGATATCCGCCGGCGCCTTCAGGGGATGGGCGCGGGCGATGTGTATATCAGCAACGCCTTCGGTTTTACCGAGGCGCAGACCGCCTTCCAGGAATGTCAGGAACTGGGGGGCGCCCATTCCGGAACCCCGCAGCTCGCCTATTTCGAGGCCGTCGATGAGAACGGGAAACGCAAGCCGGACGGCGAGCCGGGCCTGCTGTGCATTACGCACCTGGATCGCCGGGGAACCTGTCTGTTGCGCTATCTGGTGGGGGACATCGTTGCCGTCACCAACAAGCCCTGTCCGCACTGCGGCCGGAACGACCAGCGGATCGTGACCGCCGTGGGGAGCACCTACGGAACGAGGACCAAGGAGTTGATGAAGGTGAAGGGGACCCTGATCAACCCCGAAACGATGCGGGATGCCGTGGCCAATACCCCCGGCGTCGTCGAGTACCAGTTCGTCGTGACAAAGGAAAAGGCGGATGATCCCTATTCGATGGATATGCTGAAACTTCGGGTTGGCGCCGATAAAGGGGCCGATCTGGCCTCGCTGGAGAAGGTCCTGAAGGAGAAGGTGAAGAAGGCCGTCGAATTGACGCCGAAGGTGGAGTTCGTGCCGCTCTCCGAGATCTTCAATCCCGGCGCCACCCTGAAGGCGACGCGCATCGTGGACGAACGTCCCCAGGAATAAGACAGGGGCGATTAGGATGTTTCCCGTCTTGAACCCCCGGCCGGTTTACCCGGACCGGCCGGGGATTTGGGAAGGCGGGAGCGGAGGGGCCAACGGTCCACAGGGATGAATCCAACAAAAAAAGGAGGAGGTGCGGTATGGCAAGGGTGATGGACGATTTCTTCAGGCAGCACGCGGCGGAACAGCCGGACCAGGAGGCGCTCGTTTACAAGGACCGGCGTTTCACTTACCGGCAGTATGACGAGATCACCGACCGGGTGGCCATGGGGCTCCTCAACATCGGGGTGAAGCGGGGGGACCGGGTCGGGATCTACATCCCCAACTGGCCGGAGTTTATCTTCGCCTACATGGGGGCGGCCAAGATCGGCGCCGTCGCCGTTCCGGTCAGCTGGCGCTTCACCGCCCAGGAGATCAAGTTCGTCCTGGACAACGCCGGGATCTCCGCCCTCGTGATGGCGGCCGGCTTCATGGGGATGGACTTCGTCCAGAACCTCAAGGCGGTGCAGAAGGACCTGCCGCTGCTGAAGAAGGTGGTGATCCTCGAAGAGGACAAGGCCGAGGCGGGGATGATCCCGTGGACGAAATTTCTGGCCGAACCGGGCCCGGCCCTGGAGGCGGCCCAGGCGGCCGTCGATCCGGACGACCCGATGCTTTTTCTCTACACGTCGGGCACCACCGGGATTCCCAAGGCCGCCATGCTGACCCATAAAAACCTGATCTCCTACACCAACGGCCAGAATGCGGCCTCCGATTACGGGAAGGGGCACACGCTGCTTTTGAACATTCCCCTGAACCATGTGGGCGGCGCCGTCATGGCGGTTATCGCCACGCTCAACTCGGGGAACAAGCTCGTCATCATGGACATGTTCGTCCCGGAGGAGACCCTGCAGGTCATCGAAAAGGAACGCGTCACCATCATCGGACAGGTGCCGGCCCAGTACGCCCTGGAACTGCTCAATCCCAACGTGGAGAAGTACGACCTGAGCACGATTCAGACGGCCATCGTCTCCAGCCAGCCCTGTCCCTCGGAGCTGATCCTGGCGATCAAACAGCGGATGGGGGTTATGCCGCAGAACGCCTACGGCCTGACGGAGGTCAGCGGCGCCATCACCTTCACGCACCCCAGTCATGGCGAGGAAAAGCTCAAGCACAGCGTCGGGGCGCCCATCAACACGATCGAGATCGCCATCATGGACGACAAGTTCAATATCCTGCCCACGGGCGAGGTCGGCGAGATCGCCATCAAGGGCGATCCCGTCATGAAGGGCTACTGGAAGCGGCCGGACGAGGACGCGCGGGTCTTCGATCCCAAGGGCTACTTCCACACGGGCGACATGGGCCGGCTCGACGGGGACGGGTATCTGTACATCGTGGGACGGAAAAAGGAGATGTTCATCCGGGGCGGCGAGAACGTCTATCCCCCCGAGGTGGAGGAGGCCCTGGCCAAGCACCCCGACGTTCTGATGTCGGCCGTGGTGGGAAGGCCCGATCCCGTCATGGGGGAGGTCGGACGGGCCTACATCATGAAGAAGCCCGGAACGAACCCGACGGCGGAGGGCGTCAAGGCGTTCCTCAAGGATCATCTGGCAAATTTCAAGATCCCGGAGGACATCGTCTTCCGCGACCAGCTACCCCTGACCCTGCTCGGCAAGGTGAAGAAACTCGACCTCTACCAGGAGATGGAAAAGGAATTTCCAAAGAAGTGACGGTAACCGAACACTCACTATTACGATGAACGAAGGGAGGATTCTACAAGTGGACGTCAAGAACATGACCGTATTGGGCGCGGGAACGATGGGGCACGGCATCGCGCAGGCGGCGATCTCCGCCGGCTTCAACGTGGTGCTGTACGACGTGGCCCAGGAATTCGCGGACAAGGGCGCGGCCCAGATCCGCAAGAGCCTGGGCAAGCGCGTCGAGAAGGGGAAGCTGACGCAGGAGCAGGCCGACGCGACGCTGAAGCTCCTGAGGACCTCGACGGATCTGAAGGACGCGGCGAAGGACGCCGATTTCGTCGTCGAGGCCGTTCCGGAGAGTCTGGACCTCAAGAAGAAGATCTTTGCCGAGCTCGACAAGATCTGCAAGCCGGAGACGATCCTCGCCTCGAACACCTCGGTCCTGCCGGTGACGGCCATCGCCGGCGCGACGGAGCGCAAGGACAAGGTCGTCGGGACCCATTTCTTCAATCCGGCCGCCGTCATGAAACTGGTCGAAATCGTCATGCCGATCGGCGTGGCCGCGGAGACCGTCGAGACGGCCATGGCCGTCTGCAAGAAGATGGGCAAGGTTCCCGTGAGGACGAAGGACACCCCCGGGTTTATCGTCAACCGTCTCCTGGGGCCCCTGTACATGGACGCGGCCCAGATGGTCCTGGAGGGGACGGCGACGGCGGAAGACATCGACACGGCCATGAAGCTGGGCGCCGGCCACCCGATGGGGCCCTGCGAACTGGCGGACTTCGGCGGTTTCGACGTGATCCAGATGGCCCAGGACGCCGTGTTCGAATACACCCACAGCGAGTCCAGCAAGCTCAACATCCTCTACCGGAAGATGCTCGAAGCGGGCCGCCTGGGCCGGAAGAACGGCAAGGGGTTCTACGATTACCACCCCGACGGGACCAAGACGCCCTTCAAGATCTTCGGTTAACGCCGCGGAGCGAACGATTTTCATGACAAGGAGAAGGATTTCATGGACTATAAAGACATCAAATTGACGAAGGACGGGGCCGTGGCGACGATCACGATCGACCGCCCGGAGGTGTTGAACGCGATTCGCGACAACACGATGTACGAGATTCAGGACGCCCTGAACGGCATCGCCCAGGACGACGCCATCCGCGTGGTGGTGCTCACGGGCGCGGGCGACAAGGCCTTCGTGGCCGGCGGGGACATCTCCATCATGGCCAAGGGCGCCGGGTATCTGGATGTCATCCACGGGCTTCCCGCTGGACAGCAGATCACCTGGAACATCGAGCATTTTCAGAAGCCGGTCGTGGCCAGGCTCAACGGCCTGGCCCTGGGCGGCGGGACGGAACTCGCGCTCGCCTGCGACATCCGCGTGGCGGCGGACACGGTCATGATGGGCGTTCCGGAGATCAATCTCGGGATCATTCCCGGCTACGGCGGAACGCAGCGGCTGCCCCGCATCGTCGGGGTGGGGATGGCCAAGAAAATGGTCCTGACCGGCGAGCACATCAGCGCCCAGGAGGCCTATCGGATCGGTCTCGTGGACGTGCTCGTTCCCAAGGCGGAGCTGGACGACGCCATGGCAAAGCTCTGCAAGCGCCTGGCCTCCAAGAGCCCCATCGCCCTGGCCATGGGGAAGGAAGCCATCAACATGGGCGTCCAGGCGGATCTGCGCACGGGGCTGTCCATCGAGGCCCGCTGCTTCTGCATGTGCTTCGGTTCGCAGGACCGCGTGGAGGGGATGAACGCCTTCCTGGAAAAGCGCAAGCCGGAGTTCAAGGGTAAATGAGGATGCTTCGGGGCGGACCGGACTCCCCGGACCAGGGGATTGTCCGGTCAGCCGCGGATCTTGCAAGACAACCCGGTCGGCGCATTGGCGTGACGCGGAGAGAGACGAGGTGAAACATGAAGGAAGTATGGATTGTCGACGGTGTGCGAACACCGATCGGAAGGATGGGTGGCGCCCTGTCCGGGTTCCGCCCCGAGGAGCTGGCCGCCTTCGCGTTGAAGGGGCTCATTGACAAGACGAAGATCGACCCCGCCATCGTGGAGGATGTCCTGATCGGTCATGCCTGTACGAACAACATGGCGGTCAATATCGGCCGTTGGGCGGTGCTCAAGGCGGGGTTCCCCGTGTCGGTGACGGCCCAGACGGTGGAGCGGCAGTGCGGCTCCGCGCTGCAGACCATCAATTCGGCGGCGATGGCGATTCTCGCCGGGTTCGGCGACACCTATATCGCCGGCGGCTGTGAAAGCTGGAGCAACGCGCCGTATCTGATGGAGCGCCAGAAGGTTCCCTTCTCCCTGATGCCCAATGCCTTTTTGGGCCGCGAGGTCGGGCCGACGCCGGAAACGAACGCCCCGATGGGGATCGTCGCCGAGATCCTGGCCGAGGAGTGGGGCATCTCCCGCGAGGAGCAGGACGCCTTTGGCCTGAGGAGCCAGACGCTCGCCATCAAGGCCATCGAGGCCGGTTACTTCAAGGATGAGATCGTCCCCATCACGATTCCGCAGCGGAAGGGTGATCCGATCGTCTTTGACCGGGACGAACACCCCCGGGCGACGACGCTGGAAAAGCTGGCCTCCCTCAAGCCCGCCTTCAAGAAGGGTGGGACGGTGACGGCCGGGAGTTCGTCGGGGATGAACGACGGCGGCGTGGCCGTCCTCCTGATGTCGAAGGAAAAGTGCGAATCCCTGGGACTCAAGCCCCTGGGCCGCTTTGTCACCTGCGCCCTGGCGGGCGTGGAACCGAAGTACATGGGCATCGGTCCGGCCTATGCCATTCCCAAGGCCCTGGAGCGGGCCGGCCTGAAGCTGGCCGATATGGAGACGGTGGAGTGCAACGAGGCCTTCGCCTCCCAGACGCTGGCCGTGATGAAGGAGCTCAAGAAGAACGGTCATGCGGTGGATCCGGAGAAGTGGAACCCCTACGGCGGCGCCATCGCCTTCGGTCATCCCAACGGCATGAGCGGCGGCCGGCTGGCCCTGGCGGTGCTGAAGCACCTGCAGCGGACCGGCGGGCGTTACGGGCTCGCCACCCTGTGTATCGGCGGCGGTCAGGGCATCGCCACGATCTTTGAACGGATTTAACGCATCCGGCGTCGGTTGTCCCCGGCGGAAGGCGACTTCCGCCGGGACCCGCCACCGGACGGGCAGCGGCTTCGACGGAGACGGGGGATTGCGAGGATCGACGGCACGGGCAAGGAGGATTTCATGGCAGATCGGGTAGCAATCGTGGGCATCGCCCAGACGAAGTTTGCCCCCAAGCGTGCGGATGTCAGCTACGGCGAGATGGCCTACGAGGTTATCGAGGCGGTCCTGCGCCAGACGGGGCTCAAGATGGACAAGGACATCGATAACAGCATCAGTTGTTCCCATGACATCTGGGACGGCCAGACCATTTCCGACATCGGGATCACCGACGTGATCGGCGGGCATCTGCGCAACGAGGAGAAGATGGCCCTGGACGGCTCGACGGCCGTCTATTACGGGACCGTCGGCATCCTGTCCGGGGAATTTGAGTGCACCCTGCTGATGGCGCATACGAAGATGTCCCAGACGGACCGGAACATCGTGAACAACGACGCCTTCGAGCCCATCTATACGCGCCTTCTGGGGTTCGACTACACCTCGGCGGCGGCCCTGCAGGCCCGGCGCTACATGTACAAGTACGGCGTCACCCCGGAACAGGTCGCCCGGGTGGTCGTGAAGAACCTCGCCAACGCGAAGAAGAACGCCGTGGCGCACCAGAGCGGCGATTTCACGGTGGCCGATGTTCTGAGCAGTCCGCTCGTGGCCTCGCCCCTCCGGAAACTGGACATCGCCCCGGACACGGACGGCGCCGTGGCCATGATCCTGGCCTCGGAAAAGCGGGCGCGCCAGATCACGAAAACCCCCGTCTGGATCAAGGGGATCGGGACCTGCTACGACGCCTACTATCTGGGCGACCGCGATCTGGCGGGCGTGTTCGCCCTGGAGAAGGCGGCGGCCCGGGCCTACCGGATGGCCGGGATCAAGAACCCGCGCCGCCAGATCGACGTAGCGGAGGTCGGAGACGACTTCTCCTACCAGGAACTCCTCTGGATGGAAGGGCTCGGCCTGTGCGATCGGGGCGCCGCGGGACGGATGGTGGAGTCGGGCGCCACGGAGATCAAGGGAAAGCTCCCGGTGAACCCCTCCGGCGGCCTCTTGGGCGGCGTGCCCATGAATGTCTACGGTCTGAACCGGGTGGCGGAGGCGGCCCTGCAGGTCATGGGCCAGGCGGGGGACCATCAGGTGAGCAAGGACGTGAAGGTCGCCGTAGCCCAGGGACACAGCGGTTTCTGCGGACAGCACCAGTGCGTCGTTGTCCTCGGAAAGGAGTAGGAGGATCGATCATGAAGAGAAACGTTGCCATTATCGGCGGAGGACAGACCTACCATGCGGCGCGGCGCCACGACGTGGATCAGGCGGAGATGGTGAACGAAGCGGTCCGCCGGGCCCTGGACGATGCCGGGATGACGATCGACGAGATCGATACGATCTTCCTGGGCAATATGGAGTTCTTCGAAGGGGTCCACATGACCGACTGCTGGCTTGTCCACGGCACCGGGGCCTACGGCAAGCCGGGGCTCAAGATCACGACCGGCGGCACGGTCGGCGCGACCACGGTGTGCGTCGGCGCCCACCACATCGCCAGCGGCCTCTTCGACAAGGCCCTTTGCATCGGGTTCGAAAAGCAGGAGGAGGGCGATACGGGAGCGATCCTGAGCGGCGTGGCCCATCCCCTCTGGGGCCGTTCCCTGGCGGGCGCCGCCGTGGGCTATTTCGCCACGATGGGCTCGTCCTACATGGCCACCTGGGGCGCCACGGAGGAGCATTCCGCCATGGTCGCGGTCAAGGCGCGTCAGAACGCCCGGAAGAACCCCTACGCCCATTTGAAGCTGGACATCACCATCGAGGACGCCCTCAATTCACGGATGCTGTCCTATCCGATCCGGATGCTCGACATGTGCCCCGCCTCGAACGGCGCCTGCGCGATGGTGCTGGCCGACGAGAAGACGGCGAAGAAGCGCTGCAAGAAGCCCGTCTGGATCCGGGCGATGGATACGGCCCACAACGAGCAGTTCGAGCTGGACTGGCGGTTTGTCGACACGAAGCGGCCGATTTTCTCCAAGGTGTGCGCCGCGCGCATGTACAAGAAGCTGGGTGTCAGGAAGCCGGCCGAGTATTTCGACGTCTTCGAGGTCTATGAACCCGCGACCTGGGCGGAGCTGATCTGGTACGAGGATCTCGGTCTGTGCGGCCCCGGCGAGGGATTCCGCCTCGTCGAGAAGGGGATGACGAACATCGACGGCCCCGTTCCGGTGAATCCGTCCGGCGGGGTTCTATCCACGAATTGCATCGGGGCGTCGGCGATGCTCCGGGTCTGGGAGGCGGCCCTGCAGATCCGCGGGGACGCCGGCGGGCATCAGGTGCCGAAGGACGTTCGCCGCGCCCTGACGACGGCCTACGGCGGCACGAACTGGACGGTCATGACGGCCCTGTCGAAGACCCTGGATGATTGAGGAGGCGTGAAGATGGTACAGAAAGAACAGGAATGGATCTCGATCCCCATGACGGTGGACGTCCCCTACCGGTTTGCCGCCGGTCAGTACCTGACGAAATATCTGGTCGAAATGCGGGACAACGGCAAGATCTTCGCGGTGAAGTGTCCCCGGTGCAAGCGGGTGCAGCTGCCGCCCCGGATTGTCTGCGCCGAGTGTCACGTCAAGAATGAAGCGTGGGTGGAGCTCGCGCAGGAGGGGACGCTCGTGGCCTTCACGATCATGTATCTCCCCCTGACGGATCCCACGACGGGGAAACCCCACGAGCCGCCCTTCGTTTACGGGTCCGTCCGCCTCGATGGCGCGACGTCGGTCCTCGACCATTTCGTCAACGTGGAGCCGGATATGGAGAAGGTCTGGGTGGGGATGCGGATGCGCCTTGTCCTGCGCCCGAAGGAGCAGCGGACCGGCGACCTGAGCGATATCCTCTATTATGAGCCGCTGCCCGGCCAGGTCCGCCCGAAGTGAGGCCGGCGGGCAATTTCATCTCAAAAAGCTAAGGAGCGAATCCGATGGAAGAGATCAAACACTACGAACCCTTCGAGGTCGATCAGCACCTGACGGCCAACAGCCGCTACTATGCCGGCCGGATGGGCAGCCGCTTTTATGTCGCGCTCAGGGACCAGCAGAAGATTCTGGGGGCGAAATGCCCCAAATGCAACAAGGTCCTCTGGCCGCCCCGCTCGACCTGTCACGTCTGTTTTTCGGAAATGACGGAGACCGTCGAAATCGGCCCGCTGGGAACGGTGGAGACCTTTACGGTCGTGACCTACAACGAACCCGTCCAGCCCCGGAAGGCCCCCTTCGTCTATGCCGTCATCAGGCTCGACGGCGCCGATACGGGCATGGCCCACTTCCTCGACGAGGTCGATCTCGACGAGGTCCATATCGGCATGCGGGTGAGGCCGGTCTTCGCGCCGGAAAGAAAGGGAAACATCCTGGACATCCGGTATTTCAAGCCCCTTTGAGATCGAGCTTCCTTTCCTTGGCTGTTCGATGCCGGCGGCGTGCATTTACGGCGCAGCCGGCGTCGAACACACCTCCATCGCGGCGGTGGAGGCCGATCGTTTCCCTCGCCCGCCCGGAGGGGTGGCAGCGAGAGGATCCGTGAACCGGAGCGGCGGCGGGACGCAGCGGCCGGAGAGGGTGGAGAGAAAAATGAACGAGAACGAGAAGAAAAATTACCTGTCCATGTGGAACGGCCGACGGGGCGCCGAGCGGAATCCGTCGAATTACCAGCGGCGCGACGACGGCAACCACATCTACAAGGGGAACGACTATTACGAATGGTGGTATGTCGACGCCTCGTTCGACAACGGCTACCATTTCGTCGCGACCTTCCATTACATGAACGCCTTCCTGAGGCCGATCATCCCGACCGTCCAGCTCATGGTGTACAAGCCGGACGGCACGCAGGTGGCGCGCTACGACCTCTGCGGCGAGAAGGACATCTACGCCTGCCCGGATTACTGCGACGTCCGCATGGGGGATGCCTGGCTCAAGGACACCGGGACCGCCTACGAGATGTCCATGAAGATCAAGGGCGTCGGCGCCCGCCTTTCGCTCAAGCCCGTCGTCCCCGGCTGGAAACCCGGTACGGGCCACCTGTATCACGACGAGCAGACCGGCGCGATCGGCGGCTGGGTCGTCGCCGTTCCCTACGCGGAGGTAACGGGGGAACTCTACCTCAAGGACGAGACGATCCCCGTCCGGGGCGCCTGCTATCACGACCACAACTGGGGCAACAAGGCCCAGTTCGACATCTTCGAAGGCTGGTACTGGGGGCGCATCCACAACGAAAAGTACATCATCGATTACGGGTGGGTCATCCCGCGGGAAAAAGAGGCGCCGGTCATTTCGCCGCTCCTCATCGCGCGCCCCGGCGAGATCGTCCTGTCCACGGACCGGATGGAGACGAAACTGGAGGACATCGTCCGCGACGAGAAGACCGGCAGGGACTATGCCAGGAGGCTCGTCATCACGACGGACACCGAGGGGGTCAAGATGACGCTCACCCTCGACACGATCCGGATGATCGAGACCATGCAGCTTCCCAAGATTGCGGACTGGAACCATTACTACTACCGCTTCCTGGCGAATTATACGATGGATGTAGAGGTCGACGGCCGGCGGGACGTCGTTACCGGTCAGATGCTTCATGAACTGATGTATCTATAGAGCGTGATGCTCAAAATACACTCTCAAGAGAGGTTTGGACATGAAGGAAAAACAGTATGACGCGATTGTTGTGGGCGCCGGTGTCGGCGGTCTGACGGTTGGAACCCTGATGGCGAAGGAAGGCCTGATGGTCCTGATCCTGGAGCAGTGCGACCGGCCCGGCGGACGCGCCTTTTCCATCAAGGGCAAGGAGATCTGCGACAACGGGTTCGAGTGGTACAAGAAGATGCTGGCCGCCCAGTATTCCTACCTGGCCTCCTCGCAGCCCGATATCGAGACGATCATCAAGAACCGCATGCTGGACGGCTATACCCTGGATGTCGGCTATCACGCCCTGAGCGCCAACGGCGCGGGCTACATGCTCGACTTCGAGGACCAGATCGGCGGCTTGCCGGAGGTCAAGAAGCATGGCGGCATGTGGGGCAATTATTACAAAGGCAAGCTTTATCACGACGTGGCCGGCTCGAAGATCGACCCCGAACTCAAGCGCATCGCCAAGGAGAACAAGATCCCGTTTTTCTCCTTCTATACGGATGCCCACATGATGACGGACGAGCAGCTCGACGCGCTCGAAAAGGTATCCTTCAAGCAGTGGGCGGACGAAAAGGGGATCAGCAAGAGCGACGTGATCTTCAACCACCTCCACTCGGTGGCGACCCTCTTTTCAACGATCAACAGCCCGGAGGACATCTCCATCGGCGAGATCTTCCGGTACTTCAAGACCGCCTTCGGTCCCAAACTCATGCGCGGCGTACTGGGCAACGTCGGCGGATTCGTCGAAAACGGCGTCATGGAATGGTCCAAGGCGGTCGTCGAGAAATATCGGGGTCTGGGCGGCGACATCCTCTACAATGCGAAGGTGAAGAAGGTCCTCATCGAGAACGGCGCCGTCACGGGCGTGCTGGTTGACACCGCGGAAGGAGAGCAGACCTTCACGGCCGGCAAGATCGTCAGCAACATCCCGGCGCAGCAGACCTTCCGGGTCATCGACAAGGCCCACTTCCCGGCCGGGTATCCCGAAAAGATCGAGCGCATGTACGGCTACGGGAGTTACTGCCCGTACATCGGCCTGAACAAGCTCGTGATGCCGGAGGCCGAGGCGAAGATGGGCCTCAAGAACACCTGCGTCCTGCCCAAATCCGAAGGATTCGACTTCGACGTCTACATCTGCTGGAACATCCAGTCCGCCCTGGATCCGACCTCGGCGCCGACGGGCAAGTACCTCTACACCGGTTATCTGCCGTTGACGGAGAAAGAGGCCACGACGCCGGAACTGGTCAAGAAGATCGTCAACCGGCTGCCCGAATTCATGGAGGAGGTCTATCCCGGATTCAAGGCGAGCATGGACTGGAAGCTCGATGTCGTCTGCTGGAAGCTCGAGGGCGTGGCGAAGAGCATCTCCCAGGCCGGAACGCAGAAAGTCCCGGTCAGATCGGAGCATGTCCAGGGGCTTTATTTCGCGGGCGATACGGCCCGGGGGTATGGTGTCGCCATGGATTGCGCCATCGTGTCCGGCATGATCTGCGCGGGCGAGATCCTGGGGAAGGATTTCGGATTCCATTAAACAACGTCAAAAAGCCGGGCGTTGTCCGGGGGGTCCGCGGTAGATCGGGACGGAACCCGGATGGCGCTGGTTTTCACGAAAAGAACGGGTATCGGAAGATCCCGGGAAAAGGGACCAGAGGTCATGAAAATGAATGCAAACGATGTGGTGGTGGTCAGCGCCGTCCGGACGCCCTTCGGGCGCTTCGACGGGGCTTTGAAAACGGTTTTGAGCATGGACCTGGGGGTGCTCGCCCTGAAGGAGGTGGTCCGCCGGATCGATCTCGATCCCAGGCAGGTCGACGAGGTCTATTACGGCACCTGCATCCCGGCGGAATACGCCATCTACACGAACGTCCCGGCCCGGCAGATCACGCTGCTGGCCGGGTTTCCCGAGGAGAACATCTCGCTTACGATCGACCGGGCCTGCTGTTCGTCCATGTCGGCCCTGCGGCTGGGCTGGCGGGCGATCAAGTCCGGGGCGGCCGAGATCGTCATCGCCTCCGGCGCGGAGAACATGGGGAACGTTCCCCTGATCGCCTCGGCCGCGAAGGCCCGCTGGGGCAGCCGTCTGGGACACATCGCGCTGGAGGACGTCCTGTTCGAGCTCGGCTACAGCCGTAAGGGATTCGCCCCGGTGGCGACGGATGCGGGTCATGTGGCGGTGGAGTACGGCGTCACCCGCGAGAAGCAGGACGAATGGGCTCTGGCCAGCCACACGAAGTATTTCGCGGCGGCGAAGGCCGGCAAATACGAGGTGGGCGGGGAGCTGATGCGCCTGGAAATCCCCCAGAAGAAGGCCCCCATCGTCCTGGAGAAGGACGAGTCTCCCCGGGACAATCTGAACCTGGAAAAGATGGCGGCCCTGAAAACCGTCTACGGCAGCCCGACGGTGACCGCGGGCAACGCCCCCGGCCTCAACTCGGGCGCGTCGGCGATGGTGATCATGTCGCGGAAGAAGGCGGATGCCCTGGGACTCAAGCCGCTCGCGACGATCGAGGCCTGCGCGTGCGCGGCGGGTTCTCCGAAGTACATGGCCTGCGTGCCGGCCCAGACGATCGACAAGATGTTCGCCCAGACGGGCCGGACGATCGACGACGTGGACGTCATCGAGATCAACGAGGCCTTTGCCGCGGTGACGCTGGTGTCGCTCAAGATGCTGGCGAAGGACGATCCGGCGAAGTGGCAGGCCCTGCAGGACAAGACGAACGTCAACGGCGGGGCGATCGCGATCGGCCATCCCGTCGGGGCGAGCGGCGCGCGGATCACGATGACGATGATCTACGAGCTGATGCGCCGGGGCGGCGGAACGGGCGTGGCGGCCATCTGCGGCGGGCTTTCGCAGGGCGAGGCGATCCTCGTCAAGGTGTGATGGGGTTAGCGGGTGCGGCGTCCGGGGGCGCCGCACCCGCTTTTCAAGCAGGCGATCCGCCCTGATCCTCCCGGATGGCCGGAACCCGGGGCGGGCGGAGCGATCAGGAGGGAACGGAGAAGAAGGATGGACCGGTACGACGCGATCATCGCCGGGGCGGGTATCGCCGGCTTCGGGGTCGGCGGCCTGCTTCAGGGGAAGGGATGGAAGACGCTCATCCTGGAGAAGAGCAAGACGCCCGGCGGACGCTGCAAGACCTTCCATCTGCCCGGCGGGTGGAGGGTGGATTCCGGGACGCATGCCGTCGATCTCGGCAGGCATTCGGCCTGCGCAACGCTTCTGAAGAGACTGGGGAAAGAGATCCCCTGGTCGCGCAACATCGAGGGGGCCATGCTCTACGACGAGGGGCAGTGGAAGCTCCTGCCGGAATACCTGAACCTGACGACGTCGGACGACAGGGAACTGGCCCATCTCGAAGCCTGGATGCGGGCGGCGGACGAGGCGGAACTCGACGCCCTCGACCGGGTTTCGCTCAACGAACTGATCCGGCGGAAAATCGCGTCGCCCCGGATTGCGGAGTTTCTGAAAACCATCGCGATGTGCCAGACGACGCTGACGGACGCGGACCACATTTCCGCCGGGGAAGTCGTGGCCATCTATGGGGAGGCGTTGCGTCTCAGCGAAAAGGAAGGCGAATCCCTGGCCCAGGTGCGCATGCCGCTGGGCGGCATCGAGACGATGATGCAGGCGATGGCGGCGGCGTACACGGAACGGGGCGGGACGCTCCTGACGGGCGCACCGGTGCGTCGCGTCAGCGTGCAGCCGGGAAAGTCGGCGGAGATCGTGACGGACGCCGAGACCTACCGGGCCCCCGTCGCCGTGGTGGCGATGCCCATCTGGAACATGATGAAGATTCTTTCCATGGACGAGATGGCGAGGTATGCGCCGGCGTGGGCCGAACGCATGCCGACCCTCGAGCGGGAGACGAGCGCGTCGATGGGGTTCACCATCGGCACGAAGGCGCCCCTCTTCACGGCGCCGTACTACCTGTCCGCCTGGCGGCTTCCGAACGTGGGCCTGCCCCTGCAGATACTCGGGCATACGCTTTTCGACGACACGATCGCGCCCGCGAATCACATGATTGCCTTCATCGGGGCCTGCTGCACGCCGGCCCAGGCGTCGGACAAGGCCTTCCGGGAGAAGACCCTGGCGGCCTTCTGGGAACTCGTGAAAGGGATGTTCCCCAACGTGGAGCAGGACCTCCTGTGGCGGCAGGACGGCTTCTACGTGGGCATCGACGGCCTCGGCCGCTCCCCGGGCATGACGGGCCGCTACCGGCCGCCGGTTCACCTGCCCGAGGTCCCCGGGCTGTACTTTGCGGGCGACTGCTATACGGGCCGGGGTGTCGGGATGAATACCGCCGCCAATTCCGCCATGATCTGCGCGGAGGAGATCCTGAAGAGTCGGGGCTGACCCTCCCGCCTGCGCCGGGATCGCCGGCGGGGAGGGGCGCCGTTTGGGAGGACGTGCAACGGCACCAGATGACGATAGAGAGGTAAACTATGACTGAATGGTTGAAAGACGTGGAACCCCTGACCCTGAAGGGCCAGATCGCCGTTCCCTACAGCTGGTGGGTGGGCGACACGGGGAGTCGGTTTCTGATGTCCCTGAGGGACGATCGGAAGATTTTGGGGACGGAGTGCCCGTCCTGCGGGACGGTCTTCGTGCCGCCGCGCAAGAACTGCGGCCGCTGCTTCGTCGATATCGATCAATGGGTGGAGGTTGCCGCGGAGGGGGTCATCGAGGCCCACACGATCGTGCATTACGCGTACCCCGTCCAGCCGGTGAAACCGCCGTTTGCCTACGCGCTGATCAGGCTGGACGGGACGGACGTGGGATTTCTGCACCTGATCAGGAAGGATCTGGACAAAATCAAAAACGGCCTCAGGGTGAAGGCGAAGTTCAAGGAGGAGCGCACCGGGAGCATCCTGGACATCGACTCCTTTGAGCTCATTTAAACGCCGGTGGAGGAATGAGAATGGACAATGCAGCGATCGTCGGCGTGGCGCAGACGAAATACGAACGAAGGAAAAAGGACCAGATCCTGGCCGATCTGGTCTTCGACGTGACCCAGGCGGCCCTGGACGATGCGGGGCTCGCGATCGGCGACATCGACAGCGTCGTGACCGTGTCGAACGACTTTTTCGACGGCCGGACCATTTCCGGCATGGCGGTCGGCGACGCGGCCGGCGGAGAGGACAAGAACATCTCCACCGTCTCGGGGGACGGCACCTTTGGCGCCTTTTACGGCCTTATGCGGGTGCTGTCCGGGTACAAGGCCACGATTGTCGTGGCCCACTACAAGGGGAGCGAAGGCAGCGTCCCCATCACCACCAACGGGATGTTCGACCCCATCTTCCAACGCCCTCTGGGGATCGACGCCATTTCCGCGGCCGCGCTTCAGGCGAACGCCTACATGACCCGCTTCGGCATCCGCGAGGAGGATGTGGCGCAGGTGTCCGTGAAGAACCACGGCAACGCGAAGAACAACCCCTGCGCCCAGCTGCCGATGGACATCACGGTGACGGACGTCATGAAGTCGCGGAAGATCGCCGCACCGCTGAAGCTCCTCGACTGCTGCCCCATCAGCGACGGGGCCGCGGCGATCATCATCGCGAACGAGGAAATCGCGGCCAGGACGAAGAAGAAACCCGTCTGGGTCAAGGGGGTCGCGCACTGCTGCGAGGAGTATCTGCTGGGCGACCGGCGGCTTTCCGATCCCGTGGCGCTCAAGGACGCCGCCCGGCGCGCCTACGCGATGGCCGGCATCACGGATCCCATGGCCCAGATCGACGTGGCGGAGGTCCTGGAACCGTTCAGCTACATGGAACCCCTGTGGCTTGAAGGGCTGGGATTCTGCAAACCCGGCGAGGGGGCTTCCCTGATCGAGAAGGGGATCACCCCGATGGGCGGCAGGCTGCCCGTCAATCCCTCCGGCGGGGCGCTTTCGGCGAATCCCATCCTCGTGGCGGGGCTCGCGAGGCTGATCGAGGCGACCCTCCAGGTCCGCGGGGAGGCGGGGGCCCGGCAGGTGAAGAACGCCGCGACGGCGCTTGCACACGGTTTCAACGGACCCTGCGGCCAGAGCCACTGCGTGTGGATCGTGGGCGGAAAGAAGTGAGGTGCGATATGGGAAGAAGAGTAGCCATTGTCGGAGTGGGACAGACCTATCATAAAAGCCACCGGCCGGACGTGACCTCGCGGGAGATGATCCGCGAGGCGGTCACGGCGGCCCTGGACGACGCCGAACTCACCATCCGGGACATCGACGCCATCGTGATCGGCAACATGGACCACTTCGAATCCATCAATTACGTCGACACGTACAGCGTCGAAGGATCGGGCGGCGTCATGAAGCCCATCATGAAGGTTTCGACGGGCGGGACGACGGGGGCGACGGTCGCCATCGCCGCCTATTACCACGTGGCCTCGGGGCTCTTCGACCGGGTGCTGGCGATCGGATTCGAGAAAAACTCGGAGAGCGACACGACGGGCGCCATCATCACCTGTTCGGACGCCATCTGGGACCGGTTCTCGTATTCCGGGGCGATCCCGAGCCTGGCGACGGAGGCGACGGCCTACATGGAGAAGTACGGGGCCACGCAGGAGGACGCCGCGATCATCGGCGAGCGCGACCGGAACAACGCGCTCAACAACCCCTTCGCCCACCTGCAGCGGCCGCTGACCGTGGCGGACATCATGGCCTCGCCGATGCTGGCCTATCCGATCAAGCTGGGCGACATCTGCCCGAGGAGCGACGGGGCGTGCGCCTGTGTGCTCGCGGCGGACGGGGTGGCGCAGAAGATCACCCGGAAGCCGGCCTGGTTCAAGGCGGCGGCGGTGCGGCACACGTATACCTGGTTCGGGGATTCCACGGACTACAACAAGGGGCTGGTCTCGATGCAGCGGGCGTCGAAGGATGCCTATCAGCAGGCGGGGATCACGAAGCCCGCCGAAGAGATCGACGTGGCCGAACTTTACCTGCCCTACACCTGGGCGGGGCTCAAGTGGATCGAGGACATCGGGTTCTGCGGCCCCGGCGAGGGGGTCAAGTTCGTGCGGGACGGCAACACGCATATGGGCGGCAGGATTCCGGTCAACCCGTCCGGCGGCGTGATCTCGACGAACTGCATCGGCGCCACCGCCATGCTCCGCGTCGCCGAGGCGGCGATCCAGGTCATGGGCAAGGGCGGCAAGCGGCAGGTGCCCGACGTGAAGAATGCCCTGGCCACGGGATTCGGCGGTTGCTTCTGGTCGGACGTCGTCATCCTGAGCACCGAGAGACCATAGGAAGAGGGGGAGTGATCATGGCTCATCAAGTCGAAAGCGAACGACTCGTGTCGGTTTTTGCCTATCCGATGCCTTACGAATGGTCCATCGGGCTGTACGGCAGCAAGTTTTTTCAGGAAATCAAACAGAACAGGCGGTTTGTCGGCATCCGGTGCAACGGGTGCGGCAAGGTCTACGTTCCGCCGCGGCGGGTGTGCGGACCCTGCTTCCGGGAACTCACCGAACTGGTGACCCTGTCCGACACCGGCGTGATTACCGCCTTCTCGGTGGTGAACTACCCGTTCATCGATCCGAACACCGGCGCGCAGCGCCCCATCCCCTACACCTACGGCTACATCAAGCTCGACGGCGCGGACAACATCTTCTCCCACATCATCAACGAAACCGATCTGTCCAAGATCAAGGTCGGCATGAAGGTGCGGGCGATCTTCAAGGAAACCGCGGAAATGCAGGGGAACATTCAGGACATCCAATATTTCGATATCGTCGCGTAGGCGGCGACCCCGCGGGAGGCGGGGCGCGTCTTTCAAGGAAACCAGTGAGCCCGCGGACCTGTGCGGGCGATGGAGGATGGACATGGATTTTATTTTGAATGAAGATCAGGGGATGTTGCGGGATACGGTGCGGCGGATTGCCGAAGAGAAGTTCGCCCCCATCGCCGCCGAGATTGACGAGAAGGAGACCTTCCCCCAGGCGTCGGTGAAGGTCCTGGCCGAGAACGGCCTCTTGGGCGTGCAGATTCCGGAGACCTACGGCGGGGCCGGCGCGGGGATGCTCGCGATGGTCCTGGTCGTCGAGGAAATCGCGCGGGTCTGCGCCGCCACGTCCGTCATCCTGACCACGCAGGCCCTGGCGAGCGATCCGCTGCTCCTGGCGGGAACGGAAGACCAGAAGAAGAATTTTCTCTACCGTCTGGCGTCCGGCGACTGTCTCGGCGCCTGCGGCATCACGGAGCCGGGCGCGGGGTCCGACGTGGCCGGCATGAAGACGACGGCCAAGAAGGTGGACGGCGGGTATCTCCTGAACGGCGCCAAGATCTTCATCACGAACGGCGGCGAGGCCCAGATCGTGACGGTGCTCGCCTACACGGACAAGGACAAGGGCAACCGCGGGATCAGCATGCTGATCCTGGAGAAGGGCGACGCGGGATTCAGCGTGGGCAAGCACGAGCACAAGATGGGGATGCACGGATCGGACACGCGGGAACTGGTGTTCGAGGACGTCTTCGTCCCGGCGGACCGTCTCCTCGGTCCGGAGGGCGGCGGTTTCCGGACCCTCATGACGACCTTCAACTACACGCGGCCGGCCGTCGGCGGCCAGGCCCTCGGCATCGCCCAGGGGGCCCTCGAGGCCTCCATCCGCTATGCCAAGGAGCGGGTCCAGTTCGGCAAGCCCCTGTCCTCCTTCCAGGGGATGCAGTGGATGCTGGCGGAGATGGCGCTCAAGGTGGAAACGGCGCGGTCAATCGTCTACCGGGCGGCCTCGATGATCGACAGCGAGCCCGACGCCCCGGACCTGCCGAAGATCGCCTCCATGGCGAAGTGGTACGCCTCGGATGCGGCGATGCAGGTCACGACCGACGCCGTCCAGGTCTTCGGCGGCTACGGCTATGTCCGGGAGTATCCGGTGGAGCGGATGATGCGCGACGCCAAGATCACGCAGATCTACGAGGGCACGAACCAGATCCAGCGGACCATCGTGGCGGGGCATCTGCTGCGATAGCACGCACAAGAACGTTTTGCGGGAAGCGAACTTACCATAGCAAAGAGGATTCAGATATGGAAGAAAACTACGATGTCATCGTGGTGGGCGCGGGCGTCGGCGGGTTGACCGTGGCGGGCCTGGCCGCCCTGGAAGGGCTCAAAACCCTGCTCGTCGAGCAGTGCGACCGCGTCGGAGGACGCGCGTTCAGCATCCGCGGCGAGGAGATCCTCGCCCGCGGCGCGGCCTGGTACAAGGGGCTCCTGGCGAAGCAGTACTCCTGGATTCCCTACAGCGAACCGGGCCTCGACGAGATCATCGCGAAGGGGATGCTCAAGGGCTATACGCTGGATGTCGGCTATCACGGGGTGGCGCTCAACGGCGACGGCTACTTCCTCGATCTCGACGAACGGCTGGGAACGGGCGTCACGATGGTGGGGAATCTCAACAGCACCTACATCGGCGACGAGTGGTACCTGGATTTCCACGCCGGCAAGATCGACGATCGCCTCATGAAGCTGCTCCAGGAGCAGAAGATCCCGATGCACCGGTTCTACGTCGCCGCGGCGAAACTCACGGAGAAGGACTACGACGCCCTGGAGACGGTGTCGGTGACGCAGTGGTGCAAGGACAACGGTCTGTACGAGAACAAGACGGTGTTCGGGATGATCCACGCCGTCTCGACCCTGATCACCACGATCAACGATCCCGACGACATCTCCATCGGGGACATCTTCCGCTACATGGGGATGGTCATCAACCCCCGCTTCAAGGCGGGGCGGGCGCAGTGGCCCTCCGGGTTCACCACCGGCGGCATCATGCGCTGGAGCCAGGCGGTGGCCCGCCGGTTCGAGGAACTGGGCGGCACGCTCCTGCTGGAAACCCGCGTCCGGGAGATCGCGATCGAGAACGGCCGGGCGACCGGAATCGTGATCGAGAACGCCTCGGGGGCGACCCGGAAGATCTCGGCCGGAAAGGTCGTCAGCAACATCCCGATTCAGGACACCTTCAAGGTCGCGGACAAGGGCGCCTTTCCCGGCGACTGGGCCGACCGGATGGAAGGGCTCTACGGATACGGCTCCATCGCCCCGTACTTCGGCCTGAACAAGCTGGTCATGCCGGAGCGCGAGTGGAAGGTCGGCGTGAAGGACACCACCGTGATCCCGAAGGAAGAGGGCTTCGAGTACGACGTCTACATGTGCTGGAACATCCAGTCCCAGATCGATGCCTCCTGCGCGCCGGGCGGACGGCACCTCATGACGGCCTACGCCCCGGTGACGGAGAAGGAGGGCAAGGACAAGGCCCTGATGGCCAAGGCCTGCCGGCTCATCATCGATTATCTGGAGCGCCGCTATCCGGGATTCCGCCAGAGCATCGACTGGGCCCTGTTCCCCACGGCCTGGAAGCTCGAAGGCGTGGCGAAATCGAAGACGCAGGCGGGGACGCTCAAGGCCCCGGTGGAGGCCCCGGGTGTTGCCGGGCTGTACTTCACCGGCGACACGGTCAAGGGCTACGGCGTCGCGATGGACTGCGCGGTTGCGGCCGGACTCATCTGCGCCTCGCGCATCACGGGGAAGGATTACGGCGTGGCGTAGACGCGGATCCGGGAACCCCGGAAAGAGCGGCCGCCCGTTTTTTCACGGACGGCCGGCGATAACCGACGTTTGGCGAGATCATCACAGAGAAAGGACAGATCCATGATCAAGAAACTTTGCGTCATCGGCGCGGGAACGATGGGGGCGGGCATTGCCCAGGTGGCGGCCGAAAGCGGCATTGACGTGGTTCTCCGGGACGTCGAAGCGGCGTTCGTGGAGCGCGGCTTGGGGACGATCCGCAAGTTCATCGGCAAAAAACTGGAAAAGGGCAAGATCTCCCAGGAGGCGCACGACCAGATCGTTGGGCGCGTCAAGGGAACCACGAGTCCCGAGGAAGGGTTCGCCGGCGCGGACATGGTCATCGAGGCGGTGTTCGAGTCCATGGAGCTGAAGCAGAAGATTTTCGCCGAGGCGGACCGCCTCTGCGGGCCGTCGGTCATCCTGTCGTCGAATACCTCCACCATGAGCATCTCGAAGATCGCCTCGGCGACGGGCCGGCCGGAGCGCGTGGTCGGCACGCACTTCTTCAGCCCCGTCCCGGCCATGCGTCTCGTCGAGGTGATCCGCGGGGAGAAGACCGATGCGGCCGTGGTTGCCGCGACCGTCGAATTCTGCAAGGCCATCGGCAAGACCGCGATCCTGTGCAAGGACGTGCCCGGGTTCATCGTGAACCGCTTTCTATGCCTGCTCTACAACGAGGCGGCCAACCAGATCCACCAGGGGCTGGCGACGGCCGAGGACATCGACCTCGGCCTGAAGCTGGGCTCCAACCACCCGATGGGTCCGGTGGAGATCATGGACATGGCCGGCGTCGACGTGGTCAACAACGCGCTCAAGGCGATGTACGAGATGACCGGCGAGGAACGCTACAGGCCCTCGCCGCTCTTCGAGCAGATGATCCGGGAAAACCGCCTGGGCCGCAAGACGGGCCGGGGCTTCTACACGTACGAGAAATAGGCGATGGGGTCGCGGCCGCGGGCGGCGGGCCGGCGTCTGACGCCCGATGCCCGGCGGGCCATGCCTCCACTCAAAGGAGAACCGATGAGCGAATCCGTGCATGCAAAACTCGCGAAGCGTCTGGACAAGCTTCCGATCCCCTATCCGGCGACGGCCTCCGGCGTGGAGGTGAAGATCCTGGAAAAGTGGTTTAGCGACGAGGAGGCCGAAATCGCGCTCGCCATGAACGGGTTTCCCGAGTCCGTGGCGACGATCGCCGGGCGCCTGAACCGGGATCCCGAGGCCCTGGCGCCCATCCTCGAAGCCATGTCGCGCAAGGGGGCCATCTTCCGGATCGCCAAGGGCGAGAAGCGCTTCTACAACCTCTCCCCTCTGGCGGAGGGCATGTGGGAGTTTCATGTCCACACCAATACCCTGGAGGACATCAAGGAACTCCGGGTGTATTTCGAGGAGTTCATGGTCAAGGGCTGGTACGGCACACCGACGAGCCAGCACCGGATCATCCCCATCTCGGAGAGCGTGACCGAAGACCTGGAGATCCTGACGTACGAGCGCGCGGAGGAGATCATCCGGGCCCAGAGCAAGATCTCGGTCGCCCCGTGCATCTGCCGCAAGGAAGAGAAGATGATCACCGGCCGCGCTTGCGATCACCCGCTGGAGGTCTGCATGGCCTTCGGCGTCGGGGCCTATTTCTACATCGAGAACGGCTACGGGCGGGAGGTGTCGCAGGACGAGGCCCTGGCCATTCTCAAGCGCGCCGTGGATTCGGGATTGATCCTCCAGCCGGGCAACGGCCAGAAGGTCTGGAACCTGTGCATGTGCTGCGGGTGCTGCTGCGGGCTGTTGCGGGCGCTCAAGAAGTTCGAAAAGCCCGCGGCGGTGGCCCACACGAATTACTTCGCGACGGTCCTGGCGGACGACTGCACCGCCTGCGGCCGCTGCGAGGAGAAGTGTCCCATGGAGGCGGTCCGGGTCGTCGATCACGTGGCGACGGTGGACCGGGACCGGTGTATCGGCTGCGGCGTCTGCGTGGCCGCCTGCGTGTTCGACGCCCTGAAGCTCGCGAAGAAGGAGGCGGCCGACGTCTACATCCCGCCCAAGGATGTGGTCGAGATGCAGGCCCGCATCGCGAAGGAGCGCGGACTGCTTTAGGGGTCAACGGGGGTTCTTGATCCGTAGCGGCGGTGGACGGCCTGTCGTGTGCCGCCCGCGCCGGGCGTGGGGCTGCAAAAAAAAGGGGGGAAACGATGGCTCGGGATATCTTCAGGGAACTTCAGCAGTATCTGGACCGCCTGTCCCTCGGCTTTCCGGCCGCGGCATCGGGGGTGGAGATCCAAATCCTGAAGCGGCTATTCTCAGAAGAGGACGCCGCTCTTTTTTTGTCCATGACGCCCCGGCTGGAGGCGCCCGCCGAAATCGCGGCCCGGGTCGGTCGGTCCGTGGAGGAGGTCGCGGCGCATCTGCACGACATGACGGAACGGGGGCTCCTGTTCCGCGTGAAGAAAGAGGGGGGTGCCCGCTACGGGACGATTCCCTTCGCGCACGGCATTTTCGAGTTCCAGGTCGGCCGTCTGGACGTCGAGCTGGCGCGCCTGCTCGACGCCTACTTCCACGAGGCCTTTCGCACGGCCATGGTCCGGAGCGCCTCGACGTTCCTCAGGACGGTGCCGGTCCAGGAGGCGCTGGACGTCCGGCAGAACATCGCCGCCTACGAGGACGCCGTCGGAATCCTTCGCCGTACGGAGAAGATCGTCGTCGCGGAGTGCATCTGCCGAAAGCAGCGGAGACTGGTGGACCAGGGCTGCGGCAAGCCCCGCGAGGTCTGTTTCATGTTCGGGTCCATGGGCCAGTACTATCTGGACCAGGGGCTGGGGCGGCGGGTGGACGCCGATGAGGCCGTCCGGATCCTGACCGAGGCCCAGGAGGCCGGCCTGGTGACGCAGCCCGCGACCGCCCAGAATCCGGGCGGCATGTGCAACTGCTGCGGCGACTGCTGCGGCATCCTGGCCGGGCTCAACGCCCTGGCGAAACCGGCCGAGATGGTGTTTTCAAACCACGCCGCCGCGCTCGACGAGGCGCTCTGCAACGGCTGCGAGGCCTGTCTCGACCGCTGCCAGATGGTGGCGATCCGGTGGGCGGGCGACCGTGTCACCGGGATCGACCCCGATCGCTGCATCGGCTGCGGTCTCTGCGTGACGCGCTGCCCGACGCAGGCCCTCCGCCTGGTTGCCAAGGCCGAACCCCGAGTGCCCCCCCAAAGCACGGCCGACCAGATGCTGGCCATGGCCCGGCACCGGGGACTGGCCTGAATCTAAAGTCGTCTTGCTAGAAGGCGGCGGACGGCTTCGATTTCCCGAAGGTCTTCTCGTCGAACTTGAAGCGGAGTTTGAGGTAGGGGCCTTCGCCGCGGTAGCTGTCGCCCGCCAGATCCTCGTCGAAGCGGTCGAAGGAGTACCCCACCGACAGCCAGAGCCGGCTCACCACCCGGTAGCCCAGTTCGACCGCGCCGCCGTGCAGGCGCGTGTCGATCCGGTGGCTGGTCAGCATCCGGTACTCGGCGCCGAAATCGAAGCGGTCCGTCAGGTCGATCATCACGCGCGCCGCGACGAGATCCGTGTAGGTCGAGAAGCGGTCCTCCTTCTCGAGCTTCCCCGCATATTTCCCCATCACCTGCATGGCGCGGGTGAGCTGATAGACCCCCTCCGTGGAAAAGATGAAGGAGTCCGTCGCGGCGCCGGGCCCGGTGGTCGCGCGCTTGTCGTACTTGTACTCGATCTTGCCCAGGGCGTTGAACCGGTCGTTGTCGAGCGGGCGGTACGCCAGGCCCACAAGGAGCCGGGAGGTGCGGTTTTCGTCCCCGCCCTGCTTTTCGAGGAAGTACCGTTCGCGCACGAGCAGTGCGTAGTCGGGATGGATCTTGTAGGCCCCGCCCACCTCCGCCAGGTAGGAGTCCGTCCCGTCGTCGACGATCTCGTTCCGGTGTTCGAGACGGCCGGTGAGCTTGAGGTCGTCCTTGGGCAGGTACTCGAGGCCCAGGGCCGCGGCGAAGGCGTCCGGCTCGGTGGCGTTCTTCCGGCCGCTCACCGTGCTCAGATACTCGCCGGCGAGATTGGCGGTCAGGCCCTCCATAACCTGAAACTTGTTCTTCAATCCCAGGACCTGCTGGTTCCGGTGGCCGGCGGAGCCGTCGGCCAGGCGGTATTCGTGGTAGGCCGTCGTGTTCTTGAGGGCCTGCGATTCCACGCCGAGGAGCGTGCGCGTCTGGGTGCCGTCCTGGTAGCGCGCATACTCCTCGCGGACGTAGAGGCGGTTCAAGGGGTTGAGTTTGTAGGCCAGGCCGCCCTGGCTGACGAAGAACGCATCGCCGTCCAGGTGCTGCTTGTGGCTGAGGGTGAGCGACAGGTCGCGCCACAGCTCACGCTCCAGGGCCAGCTTGGCGAAGGTCGCCCGGTTCGGCGTCTCATAGGCGTTGAGGAAGGGGACGCCGTTCAGGAGTCCGCCCGGCGTGATGGGCCCCTGGGCCTGGGGCGTGTCCAGGTTGTCGGACGTCTCGTGCGACAGTTCGGCGCTCAGGGTGGTCCTGGCGAATTTCTTCGCGGCGCCGACCGAGGCCAGACGGTGCCTCGTGTCGTTGAGCCGGTCGTCCTCGTCCAGGTACTTGGCCTTCAGCACGAGGGTCGGATCCAGCTCGTAGGCGGCGTCGAACCCGAACTTCCGCGTCCCGCGCGTCGCGTCGGTCGCGGAGAGATTGCTGAAATGGTCGCTGAGCTCGCGGTAGAAGCCGGTCAGCGCGAGGCGCTCCAGGGGGCGGCTCTCGAGCTCGAACGACCAACCGTCCCCGGTCTTGGAGACGGTTGTGCTGTCGATGTCGAACAGGGCGCGCGTCTGGGCGTATTCGGCCTTCACGGTGGTCTTGCCCGGCAGCTTCAGGGTGACGTCGCCGGCGAAGAGCTGATTGTCCCGGATGGCGTTCTCCTCGACGACGCCGGTGGCGCCCACCTGCAGCCAGTCCTTCACCTTGAAGGCGCCGCGGCCGCCGTAGACGTAGTACTCCTTCCCGTCCTGCCGGCTCTCGTAGGTGACGACGATGCAGAGGGGATTCCCGTCCGCGTCCCGGCTGGGGACGGGGGCCTTGAACAGGATCGTCCCCAGGTCGTAGTCGATGTCGTAGTCCGATCCGCGTGACTTGGGCTCCCGGCCCAGGACGCGGCTCGGCTGCAGGCGGTCGCGGGTCTCGATCACCACCCGCTCCGACCCTTCGATGATCGTGTTGCGGGCGAGGTAGTAATACCCGGAGATCCCCTTGCCGGGCAGGGTGTCGATGAACTGGCTCTGGTCCGTGTAGGACCCGAAGGCCCGCAGGCGGAGCCGCTCCGTGTTGACGTCCAGCTTGAGGCCGTTGAAGGCGCGCGTGTAGGCGCCGAGCGTCGTGTCCGTCAGGTCGGTGCGGTAGTCGCCGTACATCAGGCTCGACTTGTCCTTTTCCAGCTTGACGTAGAGCTTCTCGCGGGACAGGGCCTCGTAGCCCGTCTTGCTCTCATCGCCATAGATCGGATATTTGTCCTCCGAGTCGAGGCGTGTGTCCGACTCCCGGAACAGCTCGTCCAGCTTTTTCTTCTCCGAGTCGAAGGCGGCCGTGATGAGGAGGTCCTGGTAGAGGCTCCCCTTCATGAAAAAGGCCCCGCGCCCGTCCACGTAGGTCCCGTCCTTGAACCAGGCGCGGTTTTGCAGGTAGCCGAGATCCCCGGAGGCATTGCCGTGGCCGAGGACGAGCTCGCCGATGCCGACGAAGAGCATCGGCCGCAGGTGCGGGATGAAGAAGAGATCGGCCGATTCGCTCAGGTCGTTGACCTGGGCGAAGATCCTGGCCGCCCCCGTTTCCCGGGGGGCGACGATCGTGAAGCGGGCGCCGCCGTCCCTGCTCGGGATCTGGTGTCCGTCCGTGGAGGGATCGGCGTCCTTCTCCAGGATCTCGCCGGCCGTGACCGACACCGTCACCGCGGCGGCCTGGGGGATGGCGTGGCCGTTGCGATCCTCGAGGGATATGGCGACGCCGACCCGCGATTGTCCGTCGGCCGATGCCTCCGTCCGGTCGGTCCGGATGATGATCCGCTCCGGTTTGCCGACGGCCGCCACCCGGATCTCCTTCCGGCCGCGAACGATGCCGAAGGGATCGCGCGCCTCGGAGGCGATCCGGTTTTCTTCCCCGGACTTGAGGCGGACGTCCACGAATTCATAGACGACCACGCGGCCCTTCGCGTATTGAACCTGTTTGCCGATATGGCGTTCGTCGACCGTTTCGCCGTTGACGGTCAGCGTCAGGGCCGTGTCCAGGGGGGCCTTGAGGAGGACGTGGATGCTCGTCCGGGTGGAGACCGACCGGTCGGCCGGGCTCAGGAATTCCAGATCGGGCGTCATCGTCAGGATCCGCTCCTCCAGCGCAGGTTCCTGCGCCGCCGCCGGCGTTGTCGCCGCTTCCCCGGCCGTGAGCGCCTCTCCTCCCTCCGGGGCGGGCGTCTTTGCCGCCGCTGCTGCTACTGCGGTTTCTGCTGCCGGCATCGGCTTCTCAACTTGCGCGGGTGGCATCTCCGGTGTGGGAATGGCCGCCGGGGTCGCCGGTGCGGGTCGGGCTTCCTTCGCAGACGCCGCCGGTTCCACAGTCGTTTCTGACGCCTCGGAGGGGCGCGCTGTCGCTGCCGGGGGGGGAGGAACGGGCGCCACCGCCTTTTCGGGGACAGCGGCCGCGGAAGAGGCGTCTTCCCGGACGGAGGCGCGCCCCGGCGTCGTCCGTCCGAAGGCCTCGCGGGCCTTGTCTGGAAGGACCGTCGTGAAGGAGGTTGAAGGGATCGTTCGGTTTCTCTTGAAAACCTGAGCGGCCTTGAGCGCCTCCTGGAGGGAGGGGTATCGGCCCAGGAAAATGCTGTAGCGGATGCCGCCCGACTTGATGCTTTCCTCCTGGTAGACGTTTGTCGCCTGCCTGTTGATCAGTTCATCCACCAACGCCAGGGCATTGTCCCGATTTTTGAAGAACCCCACCTGTATCGTGTAGCGGGGCGCGGTATCCTTTTTAGATGGTTTTTCGGCCGCCGGAGTGGCAACGGTCTGAGCTTCCGGGGCGGGCGCGGGGAGGGTTTTCACCGCGGGCTCCACTTCCGACACCCTTGCCCCTGCGCCGATCACGACGGGAACAGGCGTCGGCGACACCGAAGCGGGGGGTGGCGTCATGGCCGGCGCGCTGCTCCCGGCTTCCGGTGCACCCGGGATCGCCGGTGCGGGTCGGGCTTCCTCCGCGGGCGCCGCCGGCTCCACAGCCGTTTCTGACGCCTCGGCGGGAACCGATCGCGCTTCCGCAGCAGCCGGTCCCGCTTCCCCGGACCCCGGCCTTTCCGTCGGCGCCTGCGGCGGGGTTTCGACCTTTTTCGTTTCGGCCGGTTTTTTGACGGCAAAATTGGCCTTGAAGAGGCCGCCGGGGGTCATGTCGATGAACTGCGAGGCGCCGTCCCCCATGAACCGGTTGGTGAGCGGGATGGGCGTCGCGCCCGGCGGGAGGGTCGTCTCGTCGAGGCGCAGGACGTGCGTCCCGGCGGCGATGCCGGCGATGGAGAACCTCCCGCGCTTGTCCGTGACGACCCGCGTGCCGTCCTCGAGGTAGAGGACGACGTCCGCGAGGCCCGCGTCCTTCCCCGGCAGCCCGTCGCCCTCCCGGTCGATGAAGACCCGGCCGACGATCGTGCCCTTCGTGGTGAACACGCCCTCGCTGATCTTGATCTTGAAGCGGGCCGTGTTGGAGACGATCCGCCTTCCGAGGCTGGTCCCGGCGGCGACGGCGGTGTTGATTCCGGTCCCCGCCGCGCTGTCCGGACCCACCACCGCGCGGTAGGCGAGTTCCACGGATGCGCCGGGCGCGAGCCCGGCGAGGGTCCAGGTGAACGTCCGGGCGCCCGTGACCTGCGGGTTGGCGCCGGCGACACCGTCCATCATGGACGATCCCTTCAGGTAGACGATGCCGTGCGGCATCACGTCCGTCACCGTGAGGGCGGTGACCGGTGCCGAGCCGCTGTTCGACAGGCTCAGGGTGTAGAGAACGAGATCGCCGATGGCCGCCGCCGACTTGTTGGCCGTCTTCGTGATCGTCAGCCGGCCCGCGGGCGGATCCACCGGGATGTCGCGCACGAGGGGCGGATCGCCCACGTTCAGGGTGAACTTTTCCCCCCGGGAGCCGTTCCCGATCGTGTAGCCGGCCGGCAGGCCGGCGTCGGGAACCGCCGAGGGGAAGGTGTAGCCCGTGGAAGGGGCCACCTGGAAGCAGAAGTCGCCCGGCGGCACCAGGGGGAAGGCGAACTTGCCGTCCGCGCCCGTGGGCACTGCCGGATTGACCTGTCCCGGTGGCAGAACCGGGAGCGGGCCGCTCAGGTCGCAGGTGTTGGTCAGGGCGTTCCAGTTCCGCAGCGTGACTACGGATCCCGACACGGGGGCGCCTGTCACGGAGTCGAAGACGATCCCGAGCGGGTCGATCAGGGCCGAGGCGGTGTGAACCGGCGCCGCATCGAGGGCGTCCGTGTAGGTCGCCCGGATCCGGGAATTGGCAGAAACGGTCAGGGTCCCGTCGTTGGCGGCCGATGCGCCGAGGGAGCTGGTCAGGCCGCCGCGGAAGAAGCCCGTGTTCGGGCCCGTTTCCGTCAGGACAAGGGTTTCCGTATCGCCGGTTTTGAAATCCGTGAGGACGATCGTGACCGTTTCGGCGATCGTGGAGTCGACGTTCTGGTCAGGATCCGTCACCTGGAGGTTGACGGCGCTGCCGCTCATGTAGCCATAGGCGGGCTGCCAGGCGGCGTCGTAGAATTCCACCTTGCCGGGGGTTCGGGCGTTCACGCCGGAGACGGCCCGGACCGTCTGTGTCGCCATTTCGTTCGAGGTGGCGGTCGCGGTGTTTTCGATCAGCTGACCTTCCGCCAGGGCCTTGTCCACCAGGACCGTCAGCTTCACCGTCGTTTTCTGGCCCACGGCGAGCGGCCCGATGTTCCAGTCCACCTGTCTCGCGCCGGCCGCGGCGATGCCGCCGCTGTCGGCGGACACGAAGGTCGTGCCGATCGGAATCGGATCGCTCAGGACGACGCCGGTCAGGGGAACGCTGCCCGTGTTTTCCACCTGCAGGGTATAGACGAGATTCAGCCCGGCGCGGACCGGGTCGGGCGTGTCCATCTTCAGAAGCAGCAGGGACTGGGTCGAGACGGTCGTGACCACGGTGTTGGAGGTCTTCGTCTGCTCCGTGCTGAGGATCGAGGCCGTGTTGCTGATCTGCTGACCCGCTGTCGCCAGGGGGGACACGCGCACCTGGAAGCCGACCTCGCCCCGTCCTCCCGCCGCGATGTCGCCGAGTTCCCAGGAAAGCAGGCTTCCCGCCAGGATCCCCGGGGCTGTCGCGGAACCGGCGACATAGGCCGTCCCGGCAGGGATCGTGTCCGAGATGCGAACCCCGCGGGCCGTCTGGTTGCCGATGTTGCGATAGGACAGGGTGTAGGCGATCACGCCGTTGGGCGGGACGGCGCTCGGCGCGCCCGATTTTTCAAGAACCAGGTTCGATCCGGCCCCGATCGTGGTGGTCAGCGTCGCCGAACCTGAAGCCCCTTCGGTACAGGTTATGGACGCGGTATTGACGAGGGGGGTTCCGACGGCGAGTCCGGCGCCGGCCTGAACCGCCACCGTGAGGAAGCCGCCGCTTCCGGCCGCCAGCGTTCCCGGATTCCAGGTCACGGTGTGGCTGGATGCGGAATAGACGCCGCCGGACGAGGCGCTCTGGAAGATCACGCCCGCCGGCAGGGTATCGACGATCGTCACCCCTGTGGCGGATGCGTTTCCCGTATTTTCAAAACGGATCGTGTAGATAAAACCGGCGCCCGCGGCCACCGGATCGGCGTCCGCGCTCGCGGTGATCTGAAGCTTCGGCGCTCCGGAGAGGGGCACCGATACGGTGTTGCTGATTGCGGACAGAGGATTCCCGTTAACGTCCCGGTACTGAACGGTCGCCGTGTTGACGATGAGCGTCCCCGGGGCGGGGGACAACGCGAAGCCCGCCGCGGCCCTGCCGAGCAGGACCGCGGCCAGGACGATCGCGAAGACCCACCGCCACGGGTGCGCCCGGGTCGTCATCTGACACGGGAGGAGTGTCATGCGGAAAGCCTCAACCTAAATATGCCTGCACTTCTGTTCCTCAGTTGACCGTGACCTGGAATTCGAGAACCCAGGTCCCGGCGGGGCCGATTGTCAGGTTGCCGGAGCCGCCGACGATGACGGCGTTGGCGCCGGAATCGAACCGCCCCCCGTCCCCGTCCGTCGCGTCGGTGCGCGCCGTCAGGCTGCCGGTGGACGATCCGGTCTTGATCGTGCCGGCCTTGTACGTCGTGTGGGTCGGCACGAGATCGGTGATGACGACCGTCGTGGCGTTCCCGGCGCCGGAGTTGGTGGCCGTGACCTGGTAGGTCAGGACCGATCCCGGATAGTAGGAACAACCGGCCCCCGTTGCCGTATTGGTCGGGGTGCAGGTCGCCGGGGCGATGCCGGCAGGCTGCGTCACGTAGGTGAGTGCTTTCGTCACCGACAGGACGGGGGCCTTGACCGTCGTCGTGAAGGCCTGCGTGTCGGTCTTGGTCGGGTCGTTGACCGACGCGCCGGAGATCGTGATCGTGTCCGTCGTGCCGTTCGCCGCCCCCACGGGGATGGTGGCCACGGCCAGAAGCGCGATCGACCCCCCGTTCAGGGCCAGGGTGTTGGTGTCGACCTTGCCGTCGGCGTTGGTGTCGGTCAGCAGAAAATCGCCGTCCGTCCCGGGGATCCCGTTGCCGTCGACGTCCGCCCAGATCGCCCAGGTCCAGCCCTGGGTCGAGGTGACGGTAAGGTTGATCTTGTCGTTGGCATTGCCGTTGTTGGTCGCCGTGAACTTATAGGCGATCTGATCCCCCGGATTGCCCGTCTTGTTTGTGTCCGTGGTGGACAGGTCGACCGAGGCCAATGTGGAGACGAGGAACGTGTCTCCGTTGGTCTGCACGGTCGGGCTGTAGGTGCCGGAGGTGTAGCTGATCGACGCCTGGTTGGTCACGGCGCCGCCCGATGTCGTGCCGGCGTTGACGGTGGCCTCAAATTTGATGGCCCACGTCTTCGTGGCCAGCACGCTGAGCCCGCCGTTGGCGATGACCGACTTGGTCCCGGCGTCGTACTTGACCCCGTCCGCATCGGCCGCATCCGTCTTGGCCACGAACCCGGCGCCGTCGTCGATATTGACCAGGATTGTTCCGGGTTTGTAGGTAAGGTTCGCCGGAATAGGGTCCGTCACGGTGACGGCGGTTGCCGGGCTGCTCCCGCTGTTGGTGAGCGTGATCGTGTAGGTGATGGTGTCGCCCGGCTTCAGGTAGGTCGGACTTCCCGCGGGGGTGTGGGTCTTCACCGCGGCCAGGGCCGCCGCCTGCACGGTGGTCGTATAGGTCCCCGTCGCCGTCTTGGTGTTGTCGAAATCGGATTTCGTGGTCACCGTGATCACGTTGCTCTGGCCGTTGGTCAGGCCGGCGCCGGGCACCTTGATCTCCATGATCACGTCGTAGTCGTCGTCCGCGGCGATCAGAACGGCGGCGCCCAGGTTATTGACCGTTTTGTACGTCTGTGATCCCGGCGCGGTCTCCGTCAGCAGGACGTCCCCCGCATTGTAGACATGGTCGTTGTTGATGTCGTAGTACATCTTGACGTCCGCCGGCAGCGGCGACCAGGCGCCGGAGGTGGCGTAGGAGAAGGTCTGGCTGTCCGGGGCATTGCCGTGGTTGAACAGCTGGACCAGGTAGGTGATGGTCTGCCCCATGGTGACCGCCTGGCTGCCCGTCGCGGGATCGATGGCGACGGCCGCCACCTGGCTCACGGTCACCGTCACCGTGTTTGAAAAGACCCGGGTCATGTCGTTTCCGTTGGCGTCCTTGTAATCGGCGTACGCCTGGTTGGAAATCGATGTCCCGGCCAGGGTTCCTGCCGCCTGGGCCGGCGGCGCCGCGATGACTGCCAGAAGCAGCAGCACGGCCAGGGTTGAAAAAACTTTCCGCATGATCTTGTCCTCCTCTCGTTTATGCTACAGTTGCCTTGATTCTTATGAGACTCTCCCCATGCTTCTTTTTATCTGACGGTCGCCTTGAAGCTGACCCGGCCGGACTGGCCGGGCAGGACCGGTTTTTTGATGACCCATCGGATGTGCGTGTATCGTTCCGCCGGGGCGGGCTGGACGACCTCTTTCCCGGCGGCATTCTTGACCTGGACCATCACCGGCGGTTTGTACCAGGTGCGGCCGTGGTCGATGCTGCACGTCACGTCCGCATCGACGCCCGCGGGGCTCTCCGGGATCAGGACCGCCCCCCGGGGAACGGGATTCTCGATCCGGGCCTCATGGGCGGGCGTCCTGCCCGTGTTGAGGTAGGCGATGGTATAGACCAGGACGTCGCCCGGTCCGGTCTTGTCGGCCGGGACGGTTTCCGTGACCCACTTCCCCTGCCGTTTGACCTTGACCTCCTTCTGCGCCGTCGTTTTCAGCTCCAGCCGGGGCGCCTGCTGCGCCGGCGCGACGCCGGCGAACAGGAGAAAAACCGCCGCCAGAACAAGGACGGCCATCCCCACCCTGTGTCCTTGTATCCTGTCCATCTCGATCCTCCTCTCCAGTCAAAGATTCATTCCTCTCTCGTATCGATCTTCTTAAATTCATGACGAAGCCTGTTCCATGAACCTGAACCCTCCCGGCTCAATCGATCCGGACCTTGAAATAGACCTTGCCCTCGTCGCTGCCGGCGTTGGCGACGCCGTCGTCGGCGGCCAGAGCGTTGATGATGAACAGGAGGCTGTTCCCGCTCAATTGGCCCTTGTCCGCATCGGCCGCATCCGTCAGCGGCGCCGCCGTGTCATAGGTCGAAGCGGCGTTTCCAATCCTCATGCTGCCGGCGACATAGGTCGTGGATAAAGGAACGGTATCGGCAATGACCAGGCTTGACGCGGCGCTTCCCCCGATATTCCGGTAATAAACCGCATAGAGGATTTCCTGCCCCGGAATTGCCGTCGCCGGATCCGCGCTCTTGGCCAGGGTGATGAGGGGTGTTGTTGTGTTCGTGTCCGTGGCCGTGTTGTTGCCCGCAACCGGATCGGTCACGCCCGCGGGAGGGGAAACTGTGGCCGTGAGGACGAAATTACCCGAAGCGCTCGGATCGACCGTCCCGGTCAGCGTCAGATCGACGCTTTGTCCCGGTGCAAGCGAGAGGCCGGTCCAGAGGTCCGTGGCCTCGTTGTAAATCCCTTGCGCCGGCGTAAAGGCCGGGTTTTGCAGAAGCGGGGGATACGTAACAGCGACCGACAGGCTGGTCACCTGGCTGGGGCCGTTGTTCGCCACGGTAATCGTGTAGGTGATGGGGCTGCCGGGCTGGATGCTTGTTTTCCCGTCGGTGAGGGCGATGGCCAGATCCGCCGAATAGGTGAGGGTGTCCGTATCGGATGCGTTGTTATTGCCGGTGATGGTTTCTTGAATGCCGGGTGAAACAGCCACGGTGGCCGGAACCGTGACGGAACCCGTGGCCGAAGGTGAGATTGTTCCCGCGATCGTCAGGGTTACGCTTGTCCCGGAGGCAAAAGACAGACTGGTCCATTCCCCCGTACTCGCGTTGTAGCTGCCGGCGGAGGGAGTCAGGATCGGGTTGAGGATTGTGGACGGCAGCGGCACTGAAAGACTGAATCTGGAAAGTGCGCTGGAACTGGCGAGATTGCTAACGGTCACGGTATAGGTGACGGGCATTCCCGCTACCGCCGTCGTCTGATTGTCGGTAATGGCCACCGACAGATCGGCCGTCACCGGCGGATTCGTCAAGGGAACCGTGATGGGCGGCGCCGGGCCTGTTCCGTCGGGATCGATCGTGGCAATGTTCGTGATGATTCCGGTGACATCGAACCTCACGCGGAAGGATACGGTCGCCGTTTCTCCGATCTTGATCACTCCCGCGCCGCCTCCGGGGCTGTTGACCAGACGGGTGGACGCGAACGGCATCAGCCCACCGACATCAGCCACCGGGGACCCGTTTAGCGTCGTTGAGCCGGGAATGTAGGATGCCCCCGCCGGAATCGGATCGGCCAGTGTCGTGCCGCTGGAATCGGCCGTGCCCGTGTTGGGAATGGCGATGGTGTAAGTCACCTCCGTGCCAACCCCGCCCCCGGGCGGGTTGGCCGACTTGGTCGGCTGAAGACGGACGGTCCCGGTCGTGGAGATATTGGTCGTGTTGGTCCCGTTGTTGAGGGGAAACCCTGCGCAGCTCTGATACTGATAGGTCCAGGAGGACTGCCCCACGTAGCTTGCCGCGGCGGGAGGCAGGGGGATCGAGGTGATCTGAACCTGATAGGAGATGGAGACCGTCGCCCCTGCGGCCACGGTGCCGACGTTGACGCCGTTGACGGGGTTCGCGCCGGGCTGGGACGCGCCGTTGACCCTGAAGCTTCCCGAAACAAACGACGTCCCGGCAGCCAGCAAATGCGTGAAGGTGACATTCAGGGCGTCGGCCGTGCCCGCGGTGTTGTTCAGGAGCGCCGTATAGGTCAGAACGTCGCCGACATAGGTCTGGGTTTTGTCCACGGACAAGACGGCGGTGGGAAATATCGGCGCTCCGACATTGATTTGAAGGCCTATCGTGGAAATCGTGTAGCGGTCGCTGGAGGTTGTCCCTCTGGCATAGGCCGTATTCTGGTTGCCCTGCATCCGGCTGGAGACATCAACGTTTGTGATGTCCCAGCCTGTCCTTACGCCGCTGCCCTGCGATCCGGGCGTGCTGTTCCTGGAACCGAAGGTTCCGGCGGTATCGAGGGCGCCGCTGTCCTGGTTGATCTGAGAAGCGAAAAAATTGGTGAGCGGGTTGTTGGTGCCGGAGACGGCGGCCAGCGTTGCCGTTGTCGGGCCGAACTGCATCTGGTCGCCGGTGATCCCGGAATCCCCTTCGATGGTGGAAACCATCATCCGGGCGTTAATCGTCCCCGCCCCCGGCGTGCAGAATCCGCTGACCGAAGAGGTGGTGGACACCGAAGAGTTGGTCAACTCCGCCCCGACGAAAATGGTCATGTTTCGGGCCGGAAGCGAAGCGTTTCCGTAAATGACCGCGAGTGTCCAGCCCGCCGCATTGGCATTGTTCTCCGATGCGGCCACCGTGGCGGGGACCCTGCCGACCGTATAGGTTCCCGCGCCGCCTGCCTGCACCATTGTCGTGACATCGGCGGAGCGCACGTAATAGTTCTCGCCGGAACCCGTGGTGAAGGCCGTGGTCGGGGAGGGGCTGACGCTGGTGTTGCCGAAAGGCCCCGAAAAGGTGACGGCGTTGTTGAGCGAAGCGCTGACGTTCTGGCCGCCATAATTGTAACTTCCCCCCCAGATAAGCTCTGCATAAATGACGCTGCTGCCCGCAGGAAGGCGCAACACAGCGGAAGAAGAATTTTTTGTCCAGTCCAGTGTTGTTCCGGACGGAAAAGTGCCGACCTTGAGCGACGTGTCCGTCGTAACGAAGGCGCCGATGGAACCGTTCGTTCCCGGCTGGTTGGACCCGGTGGCCTTGGATAGCCCCAGGGTATTGCCCGTGTAGGTCATGCCGCCGTTGGCAATGGTCGTGTAGCGCTTCACATAGGCCGCATGGACAGGGTCGGCCGGGAAGAGGAACGGGTAGCACAGGAGCGCCAGGAGGAGGGCAAGCGCCCCGGTCGCGCGCCGTCGGATCGTCCTGATCGGAGGGCGCGATGCGACGGATCGTTTTCGCGGTGAGGGTGCTGGCATGGGTGCGGCTATGTTTATGGGGTTGTGGCAGCGTTCGGCGCGACGTAGGCCGCTCCCCTGGACGCCTCTGCCTGTCTTTCACAACACTCTTTGCAAAGGCCGTAGTATTCCAGCCGGTTTCCGGTAATCACAAATCCCTGGTGACGGGCGATGTACTCCCGATCGATGGAAATGGGGATGGGGTAGTCCAGGATCTCCCCGCACCCCTTGCAGACAAGATGGACATGATCGCCGGGGCGCGTTTCGCAGCGGCTTTCCGCTCCATCGAACCCGAGGAGTTGAAGCAGGCCGCGTTGACGCAGCTCCTCGATGGTCGCATAGACGGTCGATAGGCTCAGGGAGGGAAGCTCCTTCCTGGCCTCTCCGTGGATCGAAGACACGGAGGGATGGAAATGATGGATTTTTTCCAGGACCGCGAGGATCGTCTTCCGCTGTCCCGTCATCTTGAGCCCGGCCTCTTTCAGTTTTTGTTTTGTCAATTCATGAAACATGGCTTCCAATCCGAATTCATTCCTATTTAAACGCGCGTATCAGATCGCTGCTGCAAAGTCAAGCCTGAAGGGATTCGGGATTGATGAAATTATGCTTGCAAAATCCAATACTAGAGTCGTTTTTGATGCGGCGCTTGGTGTGTAATGTGAATCGGGCCCTGATTTCAGTCAGAAATCATTCCTGTCCAGCCATTCTCCTGTCCGGCCGGGGTGGCTGCTGCGCCGGCGCGACGCCGGCGTACAGGAGAAAAACCTCCACCAGAACAAGGACGGCCATTCCAACCCTTTGTCCCGTTATCCTCTTCGTTCCGACCTTCCTCATCAAAAATGCGTCCTTCCGCCACGATGTGTTCGATCGCCCTCACAACGAATCCTGTCTCCTGTCTGGAAAGCCTCCCGGCTCAATCGATCTTGACCTTGAAATAGACCTTGCCCTCGTCGCTGCCGGCGTTGGCGACGCCGTTATCGGCGGCGACGGTGCCGATCGTGAAGATGACGCCGGTGCCGCCGAACTGTCCGGTGTCGGCGTCGGCCGCATCGGTCAGGGGACTCGCCGTGGCGTACGTGGAGGCCGCGTTGCCGGCCTTGAGGCTCCCGGTCACATACGTGGTGAAAATGGGGATGGTGTCCGCGATGATCAGGTTCGACGCGACGCCTAGGCCCTGGTTGCGGTAATGGACGGTATAGAGGACCTCCGTCCCCGGGGGCGCTGTCGCCGGGGTTGCACTCTTGGCCAGGCTGATGGCCGGCTCCAGGGTAATAATCCACACCGAGTCCGCCCGGATCTGGTTAAGGTTGTAGGAGGCGTCGATGCCGTCGATGTACTCGGCGTTGACCGTTGCCCCGGGCGTGACCTGGAGGATGCCATCGCCGGCCACGGGACTGGCCGATTGCGTGGGGAGGGCGCCCGTGAAGATGCCGGTGTTGACGCCGGTCTCGGTCAGCGTGACCGTCGCCGTGTCGCCGCTGGTCGCCCGGAGCGTCACCGTGACGGCCTGTTTCACGGCGTTGTCGTAATTCACGTCGCCGTCGTCGACGCGGAGGTAGAGGGTGGTGCCCGCGGTGATCTGGATGACGTCGCCGGTTCCCGCCAGATCAACGACGAATTTGACGACCCCGGTTGTGGGGGTGGTTCCCAGGGGCGTGATCGTGTCGGTGAGCCCCGTGTAGAGGTCCGAACCGCCGACGAGGTCCCCTCCCCTGTCCGACAGATTGTTCGTGCTCGGCGAGCTGCCGTAAAATAGCCGGATCGGCGAGGAGTCGGTCAGATTCAGGGCCTGCTTGAAGGTGGCCGAGGGAAAGCGCCAGTCGAGGAAATAATCCTGGTCTCCGTTGATCGCCGTATCGGCTGCCGAGACCTGGAAGTTGCCGGCCAGGAGGATGGAGGTGTAGAGGACTTCAGACTTGTCCCCGGGATCGCCCAGTGTGCCCTGGGCGGTGTTGTGCCAGAGTTCGATCACCTCCGTCTGGGCGATGCCGTTGACCATCATCAGCCATTCGTAATCGCTGGCGTCCCGGTCCGTGTCGAATTCCACCCCCCAGCCGAAGGCGTCGAGGCCGCCGGATTTGGAGGGGTCCTTGTCCAGCCGCAGACGAAAATAGAGATAGGTCCCGTCGTTGAAGATGAACGCGGCATCGTGGGTTGGATCGGAAACAACATTTCTGGAACCGGTAGAATCTCCGCTCGGGTCCTGGAGCAATGCACTATTCTTGTAGATAGGGATCCATTGGGCGGTCGTCGGCCAGGCGTGGGCCGGCCCGGACCATGCCGAGACAAGCAGAAGGATCGAGAGCACGGTCCACCGCGTCAGGTTGCGGGTCCGGCCTGCGATTGTCATGGGTCGGTCGGGTCGATTCATGGGGCCCTGAGTATCAGGAAGCTCGTGAGCGACCCGGTTTGTCTATCCGGACCGGCGTCTCAAAGGGGACGAGTTCTTTCTCGATACAGCGTTTACAGAGGCCGTGGTATTCCAGGCGGCTGTCCGTAATCGTGAATCCCGTTTTGCTTGCCATGTATTCCCGGTCGATGGAGAAAGGCAGGTCGTAATCGGTGAGTTCGCCACACCGGTCACAGATCAGATGAATATGCTCTTCCGGGTTCATGTCGCACCGGCTTTCACCGCCTTCGAATCCCAGGAGCTTGATGATGCCGAGCCGGTTCAACTCATTGACCGTCGCGTAGGTCGTCGAGAGGCTCAATCCGGGGAATCTTTTCCGGGCCGCCGCGTCTATCGCGGGAATGGAGGGATGAAGATGGCCGATCTCCATCAATCCTTCGATGATGGCTTTCCTCTGCGGCGTTACCTTCAGCCCGGCCGCTTTCAGTTGTTCGATCATAACGTCGCCTCCAGTCCGGAATCTCTCCAAACGCAACGCCCCTAACAGGTAATCATCCGAAAGTCAATTCATTTGGAAGACAACTTCATTGTCCAGCGAAAGCAGGCAGATCGAGCGCTGATTGAGAGCGTGCCGGCCGGGAGGCAGGTGCCTGATTCAGGATTCTAATTCAAATTCATTCGCGAATTAATGAAATGGATTCGGGGCGGGAATGACAAAAGGACACGGGACCCGGGGAATGACGGGAAGGGCCGTTTTCTAAAGGAGTGCGGCGAGGTCCGGGAAAACCGCCCGGTTTTCATCCCAGGCGAAGGGCAGGAGGTCCACGTGCAGTTTCTTCAGCCGTTCCGTGTGCGGCCTGTCCGCGCCGTCCGGGATCACGAGGACGCGGCGGCAGCCTTCCGGGAGGTCCGCGCCGTAGATCAGCAGGCGGGCGACCCCGTCGAAGACGGCCCGCTCGGAGCGATCGGGAATCACCTGGAGCGCCCAGCCAATCCGTCCGCCGCCATCCGCGATGAGGAGGTCGCGCCAGTCGTCGTTGCCGACCCGGAGCCCCCGCGCGCGGAGTGCGGCGGCCAGGTCCAGGACGATCGGGCCGTGGTCACAGGCAAACCCGCCTGACTCGTCCGTTTCGGCCGCGGCCCGGCCGATCCGCTCTTCGCGAAAGGAGACCGTCTCGAAGGGCATTTCCAGTTGCGGGGAGGCGACGGCCAGGTTCTTCAGGCGGTCGATCTTGAGGACGAAGAGGGTCAGATGGCGGACGAAGCGCGGGGAGGACAGCTCCCCAATCACGGCCACCGGCGTGATGGCGCGGCCCTCCTCAAGGGCGGACCAGACGCCCCGGAAGCGGGAGGCGAAGAGCGACTTTCCCACGCCCTTCTTCGCGCCGCCGATCAGCCCGCGGTGGACGACGAAGGTCCGGCCGTCGCGGTTCCGTGCGAAGGCGCCGCCCAGCTTGCGGTCGACGCCCGCGACGGGGACGTTGATCTCGCAGGTGATGGGCAGCGCGGACGACCCTTCCGGCAGGCCGAGGCCGAAGACGTTCCAGTAGCGCCCCTCGGGGAGCTTCCGGGAGTAGAGCCAGATCCCGGGCGACGCGTGCCAGGCGATGCGGGCGGGGAAGCTTCCCCCGGCATGGCCCAGCTTCACGGTCAGGCGGCCGGTCAGGACCGGTTTGAAATGGCGCATCATCTGCTGCTGGCAGCGCCGGATGTCCCGTTCGTCCTCGATGATCCTGAGCATGGATTCACTCCTCGTCCGGAACCCGTTGCGGGATGCGCGGATGGTTCATGAGATGACACGGATACCCTATGACAAATCCCCCCGATTCCGCAACAGGATTCTTCTCAATCCAGCCGCTTGCGGAAGCGGCCGATGGCCCCCGCGAAGACGAGGGCGCCCAGGAGCGCCAGCGCGGCGAACTGCGGCCAGAGCACGGCCATTCCCACGCCCTTCAGGAAGATCCCGCGGATGATGACGAGGAAGAACCGCAGGGGGTTCAGGTAGGTCATCCACTGCACGGCCTCCGGCATGTTGGCGATGGGGAAGACGAAGCCGGAGAGCATGAAGGCGGGCAGGATGAAGAAGAAGGTCGTCATCATCGCCTGCTGCTGGGTGGCGGAGACCGTGGAGATGAAGAGCCCGACGCCGAGGCTGCTCAGCAGGAACAGGGCCGTCGCGAAGGCGAGGAGGGCGAGGCTCCCGGCGAGCGGGATGCGGAACCAGAAGACGGCCAGCGCCGTCACGACGATCATCTGGACGAAGGAGATGAGGATGTAGGGGATCGTCTTGCCCACGATGAGCTCGACGGGTCTGAGCGGGGTCACGACGAGCTGCTCCATCGTGCCCTGCTCCTTCTCGCGGATGATGGCGATCGAGGTCAAAAGCAGCGAGATCAGCATGATGACGAAGGCCACGATGCCCGGGACGAAGAAGTGCTGGCTGTCGAGGTTCGGGTTGTACCAGGTCCGGATCCGGGCGTCGATCCGGCCGTAGTCCATCCGTTCGGGGTGCAATTCGCGCAGGAGGCGGCGGTTCATCGTGTCCAGGGCGGTCACGGTGTAGGCGATCCGGACGGAGGCCATATTGCTCATGCTGCCGTCCGCCAGGACCTGCACCGCCGCCGTCTCCCCCCGCCGGATCCGGCGGGAGAAGTCCGGGGCGACCTTGACGGCGAGATCGACCTTCCCCTTCAGCAGCAGGGTCTCCAGCTCCCGCGCATCGCGGGCCGCGTAGTCGATCCGGAAGATCCCGTTGCCCGCCAGGGTGTCGCGCAGCATCCGGCTCTCGGCCGTGCGGGCCTGATCGAGGAGGGCGACGCGGATCAGGCGGATATCGTAGTTGACGACGTAGCCGAAGACGAGCATCTGGATGATCGGGATCACGATCAGGATGGGCCGGTTCCGCCTGTCCCGGAAGAGCAGGATGAATTCCTTGCGGATCAGTTCGCGGATGCGCAGCCAGCTCATGGGTTCACATCCCCTCGCGCTTCAGGCGGATCAGGTTGACGGCGGCAAGCGCGGCGGCCATCGCCGCCAGGACGGCGAAGTCCGGCCACATCTCCCTGAGGCCCAGGTTCTTCAGGTAGATCCCGCTCAGGATGTCGATGTAGTAGGTCGCGGGAACGACGTACGTCAGGGCCTGGAGCGCCTGGGGCATGTTCACGACCGGGAAGACGAAATTGGACAGCAACAGCGACGGGAGGTACGTGATCATGATCGCCCCCTGGTTGGCGACGAGCTGGGACTTCGTCACGATGGAGATCAACAGGCCCAGCGCCAGCGCCACGGCCAGGTACAGGGACGAGGCCAGGATCATGAGCCAGAAGTCGGCCTTCATGACGATCCCGAACAGGACCTGGCCCATGAGCACGGCGACGAGGACGTCGGCCAGGCCGATCCCGAAGTAGGGGAGGGCCTTGCCGATCAGGAACTCCCCGGCGGAAAGCGGCAGGGACTTGATCGTCTCCATCGTCCCGTTTTCGTACTCCCGGGCGATGACGAGCGAGGTCAGCATCGCTCCGGCGATCATGATGATCACGGCGATGATCCCGGGGATGATGAAATTCCGGCTCTCCAGGTCCTCGTTGAACCACACGCGGACGCGGGCCTCGACGGGGGCGCGCAGGGACGTCGCGCCCAGGCCCCGGCGGTCGAGGAATTGCATTAAAAATTGCCGGTTCTCCCGCTCGAGAAAGGCGGTAATGTACCCACGGGCGATGTTCGCGAAGTTCGGATCGCTCCCGTCCAGGATGACCTGCAGGGGCGCGGCGCGGTCGGCCCGGAGCGTGCGCGTCCAGTCCGGCGGGATGACGACGGCCAGGGTTGCCCGGTCGCCGTCGAGGGCGTCGTCGATCGCCCGCACGTCGTTGAGATACGCGCCGACGCGGAAGTAGGGCGAGGCGTCGAGGCGCCGGATGAAGTCCCGGCTCAGCGCGGAGCGGTCCTGGTCCACGACGACCGTCTCGACGTTGTCCACGTCGAGCGACAGGGCATAGCCGAACAGAAGAATGAGGAGCAGCGGGATGGCGAAGGCGAGGATCAGGCTCCGGTAGTCCCGGATCAGGTGGTAGACCTCCTTGCGCATCACGGCCTGGATTTTCCGCGGGTTCATGCGTCTATCCCTCCGGGGGGGCGGGCCGGAACGGCGAAGGGGGTTCGATGTCCGGGGAGGCGGGCGCTGCCGTCCGGTTCGCCATCCTTCCCGCGGGCGCCTTGCCCCGCGCCATCAGGCGGATGAAGGCGTCATTCAGGTCGGCCCCGGGCCGGTCCGGACAGGCCGCCGCGACGATCGCGGCGGGGCTGCCCTGGGCTACGATCCGGCCCGCGTCGATCAGGACGAGCCGCTCGCAGTTCGTGGCCTCGTCCATGTAGTGGGTCGTGACGAAGACGGTCATGCCCCGGGCGGCGAGGTCGCGGATGAAGGTCCAGAAGTGCCGGCGCGTCACGGGATCGACGCCGGAGGTCGGCTCGTCGAGGAAGAGGATGTCCGGCTGGTGGAGGAGCGCGCAGCCCAGGGCCAGGCGCTGGCGCAAGCCGGGCGGCAGGTCGCGCGTCGCGCGGTCGCGGACGTCCGTCAGGCGCGTGGTCTCCAGGACCCAGTCGCTCCGTTCCCGCCAGCGGCGCTCGGGGACGCTGTAGACGCCCAGGTAGAACCGGATGTTCTCGCGGGGCGTAAGGTCCTCGTAGAGTGAGAACTTCTGCGACATGTAGCCGATCGACTGCTTGATCTCCTCCGCCTCGGCGAACAGGTCGTGACCGGCCACCCGGCCCGCCCCGGAGGTGGGCGTGATGATCCCGCAGAGCATCCGGATCGTCGTCGATTTCCCCGATCCGTTCGACCCCAGGAAGCCGAAGATCTCGCCCCTCTTCACGCTGAAGGAGATCCGGTCGACGGCCACGAAGGCGCCGAAGCGCTTTTCCAGCTCCCGGACGTCGATGGCGTCAGTGTTGAAAGGCGTCATGGACAAGCTCCTGATCCACGGCCTGGATGCGGGCGATGACGGCCTCCTCCAGGTCCGGGGCGTCGCCCCGGATCGTCTCCGGGTCGCCTTGGGCGAGCAGGCGCGCCCGGTGCATCAAACCAAGACGGTCGCACCGCTCCCCCTCGTCGAGGTAGGCCGTGGAGACGAAGATCGTCATGCCGTTCGAGCGCATCTGCGCCAGGATCTCCCAGAACTCCTGACGCGAGACGGGGTCGACGCCGTTGGTCGGCTCGTCGAGGATCAGGGCCTTCGGTTCGTGGACGAGGACACAGGCCAGCCCCAGCTTCTGCTTCATGCCGCCGGAGAGGTTGCCCGCCTGCCGGTCGAGGAAGGGCAACAGGTTCGAGAACCCCAGGTAGCGCTCCTTGCGGGCTTTACGCTCCCGTCGCGGGATGCCGAAAATCTGCATGAAGAATTCGAGGTTCTCCTCGACGGTCAGGTCCGGGTACAGGCCGAAGCGCTGGGGCATGTAGCCGAGGAGCGGCTTCACCCGCTTTTTTTCGCGGACGACGTCCAGGCCCCCCACGGTGATGCGCCCCGACGCCGGCGGGATCATCGTCGCGGCCATCCGCAGGAGCGTCGATTTGCCGGCGCCGTCGGAGCCGACGAGGCCGAAGATCGTCCCGGCGGCCACGGTCAGGGTGACGTCCCGAACGGCCTCCGTCGCGCCGAAGTTCATGGAGACGCGGTCGATCGCGATCAATCCTTCGCTCATCGGGTTTCAGAAACCTTTCGACAATGCCTGTTGGACGTCATTCCCGCGCAGGCGGGAATCAAGGCCCGCCGCGCGATCATTTCAGCCAGGCGTCGGCCGGCATGCCGGGCTTCAGGGCCAGGTCCGGATTCGGGACCTTCACCTTGACGAGGTAGACCAGCTTCACCCGCTCCTTTTTGGTCTGGATGATCTTCGGCGTGAATTCGCCCTCGGGAGAGACGAAGGCGACCCTGCCGCGAAAGACGCGGTCCGGAAAGGCGTCCACGCGGACGTCGGCGGCCTGGCCGGGGCGGACGCGGCCGATCTCCGTCTCGTTGACGAAGATCTTGAGGTCCACCTCGGCGAGGTCGGTCAGGGTGAGCACCTCGCGCCCCGGCGAGACCGTTTCGCCGGGCTCGATGTTGCGGCTCGTGACGATTCCGGCGAAGGGGGCGCTCAGCTCGGTGTACCCCCGCTGGATGCGCGCCTGCTCAAGGGCGGCGGCGGAGGCCGCCACGAAGGCCTCGGCGGCGTCCAGGTCCTTGCGGGCCGCCTCGATCTTCTTCAGATTGCCGCGGGTCTGGGCGAGGGCGGCCTCGCCCTCGTCGAGGCGCGCCCGGGCGGTGTCGTAAGCCAGGCGTACGGCGTCGCGCTCCTTCTCCGCCACGACGCCCCGTTCGAAGAGCTGTTCGTAGCGCCGGTGGTTCTTTTCCGCCTCGGTGGCGATCCCCCGCTGGGCGCGCACGTTCGCCTCCGCCCGGGCGATGTCTTCGGGCAGGGTGCGCCGGTAGAGGTCCAGGACAATCCCGATCTGGGCGCGGTTCTGGACGGCCCGCTCCAGGTTGGCCGCCGCCTGGGCCACGCGGCTGTCGAATTCCTCCGGCGCGAGCCGGGCAAGGCGCTGGTCCTTCCCGACGCGCTCGCCTTCCTTCACGAACACGTCCCCGACGCGCCCCGCCGCCTGGAAGGACAGGTTGGCCTGGGTCGCTTCGATCGTGCCGGAGTAGGACAGCTCGGCCAGCCGGTTCTGCCGCTGTCCGAAATAGACGAAGAGGCCTGTGCCGACGAGCAGCACGGCAAAGACGATAATGACGATGCGTTTTTTCACGACGGCGTCCCCCTCGATTTATTGCACGCCCATGGCGCGGTCCAGCCGGGCCTCGTGGAGGTGATAGTCGGCCAGGGCGTTCGCATGGTCGGATTTGGCCCGGGTCAGGAGCGTCAGGGCGTCCAGGACGTCGGTCGAGGTCGCGACCTGCTCCTTGTAGCGCTCCTCGTTGATCCGGAAGTTCTCCTCCGCCTGGGCGATGGTCTGCTGGGCGACGAGGACCTGCTTTTCCGCTTCCCGCACCTGGAGCCAGGCGCTCTTCACGTCGAGCGCGATCCGGTCCCGGAGCGTCGCCACGGCGTCCGCCGCCTGGCGCTCGCGGCTCCGGTTCGCCTCCACCCGGTGCCTCGTCCGGCCCCACTCCCAGAAGTTCCAGTTCGCCACCGCCATGACCTGCCAGCTCTCCGGGTCCTTGTAGTCGCTGCCCGAAACGTTCGCCTCGTCGCCGTACCGGGTGTAGCTGCCGACGAGGTTGACGTTCGGGAAGTATTCGCTCCGGGCCGCCCGCACCATTTCACGCGCCTGGTCCTGCCGGAGCCGGCCCTGCCTCAGTTCGCCCCGCCTCTCCAGGGACGTCTGCAGACACGCCTCGAAGGTTTTCGTGAAGGGCCGGTATTGCAGGATGTCCACCAGGCGGACCGGCAGATCGATGTCCCGCCTCAGGGTCGTGTTGAATTTCGTCTGCGCCAGCGCCAGGGCGTTCTCCGCCCGGAGCACGGCCTGAACGCCGTTGGCGAGCTGCACCTCCGACTGCAGGAGGTCGTTTCGAGGGATGACGCCGACATCGAAGAAATTCTGCGCCACGTTCCGGTGGGCCTTGAGCTGTTCGTGGGTCTGGTGGGCGACCGTGAGGAGCTTCTCCGCCTTCAGGACGTTCAGGTACGCCGCCTTGACCTCCAGCGCCGTGTCCTGAACCGACAGGGACTCCTCGATCCGGGCGATGTCGGCGCCCAGGCGGGTGGCCTCGTAGTTGGCCAGGATCGCCCCGCCGGCGAAGACGGGCTGCCGGACCTCGAGGCCCCAGTTGAAGTTGTCCTCGGTGCCGGATTGAACGGTCATGGGGGAGGTCGAGAGGGGAGGGACCTTCGACAGGGTCATCCCGGGCATCGTGAAGGACGGCGCCTCGTACAGACGCGTGTAGCTGTAGGACGTGCTGAACTTCGGCAGGAATCCCGTGAAGGCCTCCTTCCGCGCGGCCTCCGCCCCCTTCGTTCCCTCCCGGGCGGAATGGATCAGGAGGCTTTCCCGGAGCGCGAAATCGATGCTCTCCTGAAGCGTCATCCGGTCTTCCGTCTGCGCCGGCGCGGCCGGCGGCCAGAGGAGAAACAGCGCCAGCGCGACGCCCAACACCGCCGGGGCCCGGCCGGGTCTTGTCCTGAAGCCTTTCATCTCGATCCTCCCCCTTCGGAAAGTTGATGCATTCAATCCTGACGGACGCGGGGAACCGCGATCCCGGATCGACCGTGAAGCGCGATTTCCCGGGATGCCTATTCCCGCTATCCGGCCTCCCCGGGCGTTTTTCTCAGGGCCCGGAGGACGAGCCGCTCCACCTCGGTTGCGACGGCCCCGGACACCCGATCCTCGCCTGCCAGCCAGTTCCCGCCCGTCCCCGCCTGGCGCTCCCGGAGCGGGGCGCTCGTCTTGAAAAAGGCGAAGGCGCCGACGATCATCAGGTGGACGAGCAGGGGCGGGGCGGCGACGAGGACATCCTGCCGGACGCCCTCCGCGATGATCCCGCCCAGAATGGAGAAGATCTGCGCCATCCCGCGCGTCACCGCCTCCGGGAAGTTCCGTCCGCCCGCGGCCATTTCCCGGAGCATGATGGGCGGCATCCAGGGGTTCCGGTCCATCGCCGCGGCCACGTTCCGGATGTAGGTCCGGAGTTTTTCCTCCGGGGAGGGCGCGTTCTGGAGATCGCCCGCCGTGGCGTCCGCCGCGCTGCCCATGACGTCGAGGATCACGCCCGCGTAGAGGGTTTGCTTGTCGCCGATCTGGTAGTAGAGCGTGGCCTTGTTGACCCCGGCACGGCGTGCGATTTCATCCACCGTCGTGCCGGCAAACCCGCGCTCGGAAAAGACGTCGCGGGCGGCGGCCAGGATCTTGAGCGCGGTGTCGCCGCGCCGGTTCTGTGCGGATGCGGTATCCATCATGGGCGTCTCGGGTTCAAGGGGCCGAAGGGAAACGACGCGGGCTTTCGGGCCGGGCGCCGTGTCCGGGGATTCGGCCTTTTTCAACCGAAAGTTTAAACTAACCGGTTGGTATAATATCCAGACGAGCCTGTCAAGCGTTTTTTTTTGCCCACGACCGCGCTCCGTCGGGGCGCTCGCCGTAAACGTTCCTTCCGCCGCCCCGGGCCGGCCGGGGAATGCATGCAATTAATTGCACGCAGTGACAGGTCTCGGGTCAAAGTTTGGCCCATCCGCCATGACGGACTGGCCGCATTTTGTCGTCAATTTTGATTGAAAAAAGGGCGCCGTTCCCCTATACAGGAGTCACCGTTTCCTCACGGTCCCCGGCCGAGGCCCCGTTCGCGGGGGAAACGCGTCCATCTTTCGATCCATCGAACCATCACGGAAGGCCCGAACGGGCCGGTCACGCGGAATCCACACCTAAGGAGGGCGTTATGGGCATGATCTACGGCGGTCATCTGTTGGCGAAGTATCTGAGGGACGTCGAGGGGGTGAAGACGGTCTTCTCGCTGGCCGGCGGTCACATCGACCGGATCTACGATGGGTTTCTCGAGTACGGCGTCCGGATCGTCGACGTCCGCCACGAGCAGGCGGCGGCGATGATGGCCCACGCCTGGTCGATCTACGGACCGCACGCCGGCGTATGCCTGGTGACGGCCGGCCCCGGGTACACCAACGCCCTGACGGGCCTCGTCAACGCGAGCCTCGACAACGTTCCGATCGTCGTGATCAGCGGCATGGCCCCCCGCCGCGACTGGGACCGCGGCGCCCTGCAGGGGATGAACCAGGCCGCGATGGTTCAGACCCTCGTCAAGTGGTCCGGTGTCTGCCACGACATCCGGCGGATCCCCGAGTACGTGGCCAAGGCCTTCCGCCACGCCATTGCGGGCCGCCCCGGCCCGGTTCTCCTGGAGATCCCCCCCGACGTCCTGAACGTCAAGGTCGAGGAGGCCGAGGTCCCCGTCCCGCGGAGCGGCGGTCGCGTCTACCGCTCCGCCGCGGACGACGCGGCGGTCCGGGAGGCGGCCGGGCTGATCGACGCGGCGCGGAAGCCCTTCATCCTGGGCGGGAGCGGCGTCGGCTTCAGCGACTGCGGGGCGGCGCTTGCCGCCTTCGTCGAGAGGACGGACATCCCCTTCCTCCTGATGGACAACGGCCGGGGCGCCCTCCCGGACGACCACCCCCTGTCGCTGTGGGACGGCGGCCAGATGGCCCTGATGACCGCCCTGTCGACGGCCGACCTGATCGTCGTCCTCGGGATCCGCTACAACTGGCTGTTGATGTTCGGCCAGGTCTTCCCGCAGGCGAAGGTGGTAAGGGTGGACATCGACGCGACGGAGATCGACCGCAACCGGGAAACCGACGTCGGCCTCGTCGGCGATATGGGGCTCGTCCTGGCGCAGTTGAACGGCGCGGTCGCGAAGCGCGGTCACGGCGACTGGCTCAAGGCCCTGAAGGACATGTACCTGCCCATGGTCGCGGCGGAGGTGGAGCTCCGCGGCAAGGCCGGCGACCCGATCCACCCGGTCCGCCTCGTCGAGCGGATCCGCGAGACCGCCCCGGACGACGCGATCTTCATCGCCGACGGCGGCGACACCTGCTATTTCGCCCTCATGGGCCTCACGGCGAAGGAGAAGGGCGGCGTCCTCGTGGGGGCGGGCGGTCTTTTCGGCTGCCTCGGCACGGGGATCCCCTTCGGGATCGGGGCCAAACTGGCCCGGCCGGAGAAGACCGTTGTCGTCGTCAACGGGGACGGCTCGTTCGGCCTGAACGCCATGGAGTTCGATACGGCGGTCCGCCACGGCATCCCTTTCGTGTGCGTGATCTGCAACGACCAGGCCTGGGGGATGATCAAGCACGGCCAGGAGATGACCTACGGCAACGACCGCTGCGTCGGCTCCGGCCTGGGGGTCGTCCGCTATGACCGGGTCGTCGAGGCCCTGGGCGGTCACGGCGAGTTCGTGACGAAGGACGACGAGATCGTCCCGGCGCTCAAGCGCGCGTTCGCCTCCGGCAAGCCCGCCTGCGTCAACGTGATCACCGACCCGTGCGTGACGAGCCCGGCAACGCTGATGTTCGTGGATGCCCTGACGATGGAGAAGTGAGTTCATTTCACTAATAAGGAGGGGAATGATGAAGGCGCTGCTGTTTTCCGCGTCCGCGGCGAAGTTCGTGGTGCTCAAGCCCCTGGGCGCCCTGTTTCCGTCCCTCTTCTACAAGGGGCCGATCGCGACGGTCCGGCTGGCCGAGATCCCGGAGCCCGCCCTGCCGGGGCCGGACTGGGTGAAGCTCCGGACGCTCTTGTGCGGGTTCTGCGGCTCCGACCAGAGCCTGGTTTTCCTCAAGGACTCCCCCACCGCCTCGCCCTTCACCTCCTTCCCCTGCGTCCTGGGCCACGAGCTGTGCGGCGAGGTCGTCGAGGCCGGGGCGGGCGTCGCGGGGGTTCGCATCGGGGACCGCGTGACGCTGTCGCCGGGGCTCCCCTGCGCGGTCCGCGGGATCGATCCGGCCTGCCCGAGCTGCCGGGCCGGACGCCCCGGGAGCTGCGAGAACACGGCGCGGGGACGCCTGTCGCCGGGGATGTTCACGGGGATCTGCCGGGACGTCAACGGCGGCTTCGCCCCGTATCTCGTCGCGCACGCCGGCCAGATCTACCGGCTGCCGGAGGGGATGTCCGTTGAGGCCGGCGCCCTGATGGAGCCCCTGGGCGTGACCCTCCAGGCGGTGCTCGACAACCGGCCGGAGCCGCGGGACCGGGTGCTCGTCATCGGCGCTGGCGTTATCGGCGGCCTGGTCGTCCAGTCGATCCGCGCGCTCGGCATCCCCTGCGCGATCACGGTGGCGGAGCCCTCCCGGTTTCACGCCGAACTGGCGGTGAAGGCGGGCGCCGACCACGTGGTGACGGACGGCGACATCCCGGGGGCGGCCGTGCGCATCGCGGGCGCGGCGTCCTACAAGCCGCTCCTCGGGAAGCCCATCCTGATGGGCGGCTTCACGAAGATCTTCGACTGCGTCGGCCACACCGACACGCTGCGGCCGGCCATGCGCTCGCTCGCCGGAGGCGGAACCCTGAGCGTCGTGGGGATCGGGGACGAGGTGAAGCTCGACCTGACGCCCCTGTGGCTCAAGCTCCAGACGATCCGGGGTGTCTACGCCCACGGCGTCAACACCGTGGACGGCCGCCGCGAGCACGTCTTCGAGACGGCCCTCCGCTTCGCCGCCGAAGGCCGGGTCAACCTCCAGGGGATGATCACCCACACCTTTCCCCTGGAGCGCTACGCGGACATGATCGAGGTGAACATGCGTAAGGCGGCGAACCGGGCGGTCAAGACGGCCGTGTCCTTCCCGTAGCCGGTCGGCCAGGCGTGGTCGCTTCCGGCGGGGGGATGGGGCGGGCGCGCCTCGTCCATCCGCTCCGCCGGCGTCCGCGCCCGTTTCCTCCGCGGCGGAAAACCCCCGAGCGCCCTGCCCGCATCCCTTTCCCCCGGCGGGGAATCACTGGGTGGCCCCATCCACGCCCCTTTCTCCCGTGATGACGTCGGACAGAAAAGGCCTTGTCTTGGCGTCTCGGATCGTAGTAAAAAAACAATGAATAATGAATGCAGACCGGAGCGGGAGCGCGGCAGCCTCCCCGCTGCCGGCCTGTCCGAAGGAAGGGTGGACCTTGATTTGAGTCCGACGACATTCGAGAATCCGACGGGGACACGGCCGGAAGCCCCCGGCTTCACGCTGCTCGAGGTGATGATCGCCATGGCCATCCTCGCCATTGCGCTCGTCGCCGCGTTTCAGTCGCAATCCCAGAGCATCTCCATGTCCGGACAGGCCCGCTTCCTGACGACCGCCTCTCTCCTCGCCCAGGGCAAGATGGCCGAGCTGGAGGCCCTGAGGCCGGAGAGCGTCGCGAACGACAGCGGCGATTTCGGCGAGGATTATCCCGATTACGCCTGGCAGGTCGAGGTGGCCGACACGGGGCAGGAGTCCCTCAGGAAGATCAGGCTGACGGTCCGGAACGAACGGCTCGTGACGAACAACGCCTACACCCTCGTCCTGTACCGGGCGGATCTCAAGACGTGAACGGGGCATGAGGCCTTTTGAAATGCGTGCATTTTCTGCATTCCATCACCGTCCGGAATCCGCGCCCGGGGGGCGGGGCTTCACCCTCATCGAGATCCTGATTGCCATCTTCATCCTCGGCATCGTGCTCTCGACGGTGTACGCGGCCTACACGGGGACGTTCCGCATCATCCGGGACACGGGGTACGACGCGGAGGCATATGCCATGGCCCGGAGCGCCCTGTTCCGGATGACGCAGGACCTCGACAACGTCGTGCCGTACAAGGGGTCGTTTTACGTGTCGCTGCGGAAGGGCGGGGAGCGGGACCGGGTCCTCGTGGAGTTGAGTCTCCTGTCGTCTTCCCACATCGCCTTCCGGGAGAAGGAGCCTGCGAGCGGCATGGCGGCCATCCGCTACGAGCTGGCGGCCGTGGAGGATCAGGAGGGGTATGTCCTCCGCCGCAGCGACACCGTGTATTCCGGCGGCGAGGCGCCGGACGAGGAGGCGCAGGCCGGGTTCGTCGTCTGTGAAAACGTGCACTCGCTGACCTTCGAGTTTGTCGACCGCGAGGGGTTCATGACCGACACGTGGGATTCGTCCTCCACGGCGGAGACGCAGAAGAAGGCCGCCCCCGTCGCCGTCCTCATTCATCTGAAACTCAACAATCCGCGCGATCCCGAGCGGCCCTACGTCTTTTCGACGCAGGTCTATCTCCCCTTGAACCGGGTGGAATCCGATGGCCAGACGACCTGATCAGCGGGGCGTGGCCCTGATCGTGGTTCTGCTGATGATCAGCATCATCATCGCGGTGACCCTCGAGCTGAACCGCGACAGCCGCGGCGAGATCTATGACGCCATGAACGCCGGCGACGCCGTCCGTCTCCGGTATCTCGCCAAATCGGGGTTTGCGGCGGGCGAAGCCTTCCTGCTGGCGGACCGGAACGGTTTCGACGGCCTGACCGAGGACTGGTCGAAACCGGAGCGGGTCCTGGAAAAAACCGGGGAAGACCTGAGTCCCGAAAACTGCCGCATTTCCATCGAGGACGACTCGGGGCGCATCCCGCTCAACAGGCTCGTCGTGGGGGCCACGTACAACCAGGAGCTTGGAAACCTGCTCATCCGCCTCCTCAGCCTGCCGGAGTTCCGCCTGGAGCAGAAGCAGGTCCATGCGATCGTCGATGCGCTGAAGGACTGGCTGGACGCGGACAGCGAGGTGACGGGCGAAGACGGGGCGGAGGTCTCCCATTACGCGGCCCTGGAACGCCCGTACCCGGTCAAAAATGCGCCCCTGGATTGCATTGAGGAATTGTTGATGGTAAAGGGGATCACGAAGGAACTCCTGTACGGCGGGGAGGAGACGCCGGGCCTGGCGCCGCTCGTCACCCTTTACGGGGACGGGCGCATCAACATCAACACCGCCCCGGCGCTGGTGCTGCGCGCCCTGACGGCGGAGATCACGGAGGAGATGGTGGGCGACATGCAGCTCTACCGCAAGAGCGAGGACAACGACCTGTCCGATTCCCTCTGGTACCACCGCGTCTCCGGCATGAGCGGCGTCAACATCAACCCCAACCTGATCACCTCGAAAAGCCGGGTGTTCCGCATTACCGCGACCGGGGTTTACGGGAACCTTCAGCAGACCGTCACGGGCGTGGTCCGGCGCGACCCGGACAAGAAGGCGATGCAGCTCCTCTACTGGAGGGTCCAGTAAATGCCGGACGCGATCCTCGGCCTCGATCTGCGCCCCGACGCCGTCCATGCCGTGCTGGTCACGACGGGCTTCAAGGGCCGGCGTCAGGTTGTCCAGGCCCGCACGATTCCGCTTACGGAGGAAACCGGCCACGCCGGGGCCCTCGAGGCGCTGTTTGCGGAGCCGGCCTATCTGAAGTCCTCCTGCGTCCTTTCCCTGCCCGCCGAGGCCTTCCATTTCCGCTCCGTCGCCCTGCCGTTCAAGGAGCCCAAGAAGCTCCGCCAGGCGCTCCCCTTCGAGCTGGAGCCCCTGCTCCACGAGCCCCTCGACCGGACGGCCTTCGACTACCTGATCGCGGCGGTCGCGGAGCGGACGGAGCTTCTGGTCGCCGTTGCGGACGTGGCCATGCTCGAGGCGCGGGTCCGCCTGCTCGCGGAGAAGGTCCGGCGGCTGACGCTCATCGACGTGGCGCCCGTGGCGCTGGCGAGGCAGCTTTGCCGGGATGAGGGCTTTGCCGCCAACGGCCTCCTGCTGGATGTCGGGGCCTCGTCCGCCGACGCCGTCTTCGTGCAGGGGGGGCGTGTCCGGGAAATCCGGACCTTCCTGTTCCCGCTGCCGGCGTCGCCCCCTCGGGAGGACGCGCCCGGGACGCCGGCGTTCCCCGAAACGGCGGGAGCGGCGTTCCCGCCGCCGGATGAGGCCCGGGCGGCGCCGGAGGCCCCGGCGGGGGAGGCGGACACTCGGACGGGGGAGGCGGGGGGCCAGTCCGCCACCGCTCCGCCCGCGCCCGATTTTCTGGTGGAACTCAGGAACACCCTGGACGGACTCGTCTGGCGGGGGGACCTCGAACAGCCGCCGCTCAAGATCTTCCTCACCGGTCCGGCGGCGGACGCGGAGGCGCTGGCGGTCGAGATCTCCCGGCGGTTCGCCATCCCCGTCGAGAAGGCCGACCTGGCGGTCCTTCAGCACGTCCGGATCGACGACAAGGCCCGTCCCGGGTGGGCGCCGGCCGAGATGAACCAGGCCCTGGCCCTGGCCCTGCGTCCGACGGGCAAGAGCGGCGGATTTACCTTCGATCCGCGGCGCCTGCGCGCGCAGAACGGTTTCGTCGACTGGGCGTCCCGGCTCAAGTGGGTCGCCGCCGCGGTGGGCGCCGTCCTGGTCCTGGCGGGCGTCGGCGCCTTTCTCGACTACCGGATCGACCGGCAGCGCCTGGACGTCCTCAAGCAGGAGGTCAGGACCGTCTTCAGGCAGAGTGCGCCGGAGGTGATGCAGATCGTCGATCCCGTCCAGCAGCTCCGGGTGAAGATCGCGGACGCGAAGAAGGCCGGCGCCTCCCTGGGAGAGATCCATGCCGGCATCACCGCCCTCGACATCCTGCGCGAGATTTCCGCCCTGGCCCCGGCGTCGGCCGAACTGCTCGTCACGACGTTCAACTCCGACGGCGGCCAGATCACCCTCAAGGGCGAGGCGAAGTCCTTCGATGCCGTCGATGCCGTCAAGCGGGAACTGGAACGCTCCAACTACCTGAAGTCCATCGTCATCGGTCAGTCGAGCCAGTCCCGGCAGGGCAACAAGGTGGAATTCGAGATGCGCATGAGCGTTCAGGGGGCGTCATGAAGACGTTCTGGGAGAAATTGACCAAAAGCCAGCAGATCTTCCTGGGCGTCGGCGCCGCCGTCGTCCTCCTCCTGCTCGTGGTGCAGTTCCTCATGCTGCCGTTTGTCGAGGCGAAGGCGCGGGCGCGCAAGTCCATCGCCGCCCACGAGAAGATCCTGCACGAACTGGTCCCCCTCGGGGTGGAGTATCGGCTGCTCACCCGGCAGGTCGAGGAGATGCAGCGCATCTTCGCGCGGCGTCCGGCGGACTTCAGCCTGTTTTCCTATTGCGAGAAAAAGACGGGCGAGGCGGGGATCAAGGCGAACGTCAAATCGATCAATCCGACGCGCATTCCCCTGAACGGACCGTACGAAGAGGCGCTGGTCGATATGAAAATCGACCGCATCACCCTCGCGCAGCTCACCCAGTTCCTCTATCTGGTCGAATCCCCGCAGGATCTGATCCGGGTGAAGAAGATCGCCATCGCCAAGATGAAGGACACGCCCGAATATCTGCAGGTCAGCGTGCAGGCGGCGACCTACCAGGCCTCCGGGGGGGCGGCGACGGGACGGGGGGGGCCATGATCCGGGAACTGATCCAGCGCCTGGGCCTGAAGGAGCGATTCCGCTTTGGAGAGGGGGCAGCCCTGTCCCAGTTCGAGCAGTGGCGGCATGGCTTCATCCTGGCCGTCATGACGATCCTGATCTATCAGTCGGTCGGCATCTTCTACCAGGCCGTGATGCTCGAACTGATTCGGCCGAGGGGCGCCGGCGCGGAGGCGGCGGAGGAGGGGAAGCCGGCCGTTCTGAAGCGCGAGGATCAGGCCTTCTACCGCCTGATCGTGGAGCGGAACCTCTTCGGGTCCACCGACAAGACCTATGCGGAGAAGGTCCAGGCGACCGGCGCGCCCGAGGTGCAGCCCCTGTCCGCTCTGCTCGAACTCAAGGGGACGGTCGCCGGCGACAGCAAGTACGCCTTCGCCGTCATCGAGGAGAAGGGAAGGGGCAACAAGCAGGGCCTCTACAAGATCGGCCAGAAGGTCGCCGGGGCCACGCTGCTGAAGATTCAGCGGGACAAGGTGGTCGTCCGCTACCAGGACAAGGAGGAGATTCTGAAGAAGCGCGATATGGCCGAAGGGCCGATCGTCCCCGGAGGTCCCGCGCCGGCCGCCGCGCCGGCCGCCCCCGCCTCCGGAACCGTTGCCCTAAACCGCGCTGATATCATGGGGTCGCTGAAGGACCTGGGCACGATGCTGAGCCAGGCTCAGATCCGCCCCTATTTCACCCGGGGGATGCCGGACGGCTTCATGGTCAGCGGCATCCGCCCGGGCAGCGTCTACCAGCGCATGGGGCTGGCTGACGGGGACATCCTGCAGGAGATCAACGGGCGGAAAATGAGGGGCGCCGACGACATGATGGAGCTCTACAACAACCTCCGCTCCTCCGGCCGCATGAACCTGAACGTCCAGCGCCAGGGCCGGGCGGAAACCATCAACTACGTTTTCCACTGAGGGTGAGCGTCGCGTCTTATGTATGAAGCGTTTTTCGGTTTGCAGGAGAATCCCTTCACGCTCTCGCCGGACCCGAAGTACCTCTACCTGAGCGACCGGCACCGCGAGGCCCTGAACTATCTCGTCTACGGGATCCAGGAGCGCAAGGGGTTCGTCGTCATTACCGGCGACATCGGCGCCGGCAAGACCACGCTGTGCCGCGCCCTCCTGTCGAGCCTCAACGGCTCGGTGGAAACGGCCCTCATCTTCAATTCGTTTCTTTCCGAGATCGAACTGCTGGAAACGATCAACCAGGAGTTCGGCCTGCCGCCCGGAACGGGGGAGCGGTCGCGCAAACGCCTCCTCGACGCCCTGAACGCCTATCTGCTCGCCAACTACGGGGAAGGCAAGAACGCGGTCCTTTTGATCGACGAGTCCCAGAACCTCTCCCACGGCGTCCTGGAGCAGATCCGGATGATCTCGAACCTGGAAACGGTCCGCGAGAAGCTGATCCAGATCGTCCTGATCGGCCAGCCGGAACTTCAGGACGTGCTCGCCATGCCGGCCCTGAGGCAGCTCAACGAGCGGATTACGGTTCGTTACCACCTGGGTCCCCTGGAGCGGGCGGACGTGGGCCGCTACATCGACCACCGTCTCACCGTCGCCGGCCGGGGGCGGGCCGCCTTCACGTCCTGGTCGTATCGGACGATCTACCGCTATTCTCGGGGGGTGCCGCGCCGGATCAACGCGATCTGCGACCGGGCGATGCTCATCGCCTACACGCAGGAAAAGGTCCGGATCGGCGCGGGGCTTGTCCGCCGGGCCGTCCGGGACCTCGGCGGTTACGGGGAAACGGGGGGCGTTTCGCGTAAATGACTGAATCTGCTTGACTGAGGAGCCAATGAGTTATATCAACGAGGCGTTGAAGAAGGCCCAGGAAGAAAAGAACGGCCGCTACGAATATTACAGCGGCATCATCAGCCGTCCGCCGGCGGCGGGGCGTTTCCGCCGGGCGCGGTGGCTGATCGCGGGCGTTTTTGCATGCATCGTCCTGGCGGCGGGCGTCTGGGTCGCGTTCAATCTCGGGCTGTGGCTCGGGGAACGGCCCGTTCCGGTCGCGGCGAAACCGGCAAGAACAGTTATCGTGGATCGTGAAACACCGCCGGCCATCGCCCCGAACGACGCAACCGGCGTTCCCGGCGAAGTTCCGGTGCCGGCCGTGACCGCACCGGCCGCCCCCGCGCCCGTTGCCGGGACGGCGGCGGGACCCGCCGTGCCCGTGCCGCCGGCCGTTCCGGCGAAAACCCTGGCGGCGAATCCGCCGCGGTCCCCGGCAGCGCCGGCGACGCCCGGGCCGGAAACGAAGGCCGCTCCGTTCCGGGCGGCTCCGGCGAAGACACCCCTGGCGCCCTCCGCAAAGATCGCGGGGATGCCGGTCCGGTCGCTCTACCGCCAGGCCCTGGCGCTGCAGAAGAAGAAGGATCTGGCGGGCGCCGCGGATCTCTACCGGCAGGTCGTGAAACTGGATCCGAAACACGCCTACGCCTGGAACAACCTGGGGGTGATTCAGATGCGGCAGAAGGAAGACGGGAAGGCCATCGCCTCGTTCAAGCGGGCGGCCGCCCTGAAAGCCGGCTACGCCGATCCGTACTACAACCTCGCCTGCGCCTACGCCCAGTCCGGCGACAAGGCGCAGAGCCTCGTCCACTTGAAGAAGGCGGCCTCCCTGAACGGCGAGGTCCTGACCTGGGCGAAGGAGGACACGGATCTGGCCCCGATCGTCCAGACGCCGGAATTCCATCAACTCGTCGAGGGGCAGGGAAAATGAGGCCCGTCTGTTTCCATATGCGTCACGCCATGCTCGTTATCGGGATGCTCCTCTGCCTCGTCCCGGCGACAGCGGGGGCCGCCCGGATCACCGGCGACACGCCGTCCGCTCCGCCGACCGTTTCCGCGACGCCGGCCCAGGGGGCGACCGCCGCACCCGCGACGCCGCAAGCGGGCGTGGACGCGCAGACGACCCCCGTGAAGCCGGCCGGTGTCCCCGCGGCAACCGCACCGGCGCCGCCGGCGAAGAAGACACAGGCCGCTCCACCGGCCGCGGCAAAGGGTCAGGTCGCGCCGCCCCTCCCGTCGCGGTTTGGTTCAAAGCAACGGCCGCCCGCGAGGTTCGGACCAGCCGGCGCGCCCGTGTCCGCGACGCCGGACCAGGGTGCGACCGCCGCCCCCGCGACGCCGCAAGCGGTCGGCAGCGCACCGACAACCGCCGTGAAACCGGCCGGCACGCCCGCCTCCGCGCCGGCGGCGCCGGTGGCGGGTCAGGCCCCGGCGACGACACCGGCCACGGGTGTCCGCCTGCCCGTCCCACCGCCGGCCCCACCGGCCACGGCACAGAGGCCGGCCCCACCGGCCGCCCCGTCCGTGTCGCCCACACCGCCTTCTTCAACGGCCCCGCCGGCCGCGACGGCCAAGCCTCCCGCGGCGCCGGCCCCGCCGGCTGAGCCTCCGATCCCGGTCGCGGCGGCGCCGCAACCGGCCGCTCCCACCGCCCCACCCGGGGGGACGCGCTACATCACGATCGATTTCGATAGCGTCGACATCCAGGTCTTCATCAAGTTCATCAGCGAACTGACCGGAAAGAACTTCATCGTCGACGACAAGGTCAAGGGCAAGGTAACCGTCATCTCCCCGCGGAAGATCTCCGTCGACGAGGCCTATAAGGTCTTCGAATCCGTGCTCGACGTCTACGGCTTCGCGGCCGTTCCGGCCGGGGACATGATCAAGGTCATGCCCGCCCAGATAGCCCGGGAGAAGAATGTCGAGACGCGCCTGAAGGAGGAGGCCGTCTCGCCCGAGGACAAGGTCGTCACCCAGATCCTCGCCCTCGATCACGCGAGCCCCGACGAGGTCAAGAAGGTCCTCGACCCCCTGGTCTCCAAATCCAGCGTCATCCTCTCCTATCCGCCGACGGGCATGGTGATCATCACGGACCTCCTGTCCAACATCAAGCGGCTGATGGAGATCGTCAGCGCCATCGATGTGGACGGGGTCGGGGAGCAGATCACCTATCTTCCCCTGGAGTACGCCTCGTCGGCGGACATGGCCAAGTCGCTGACCGCGATCTTCCAGCAGCAGGCCGGCAAAGGCGCGCTCGCGCCGATCAAGATCGTGCCGGACGACCGCACGAACGCCCTCGTCATCTCGGCGACGGAAAACGACACGAAGAAGGTCCGCGAGCTTCTCAAGCTCATGGACAAGGAGGTTCCCAAGGGGGCGGGGGCCGTCCGGGTCTACTACCTCCAGAACGCCAAGGCGGAGGACCTGGCCAAGGTTCTGACGAGCCTTCCCCAGCAGACGAAGGCGGGCGATAGCAAGGAGGCGGCGGCCTTCTCCAAGAAGATCCAGATCGTCGCGGACAAGTCGACGAACGCCCTGGTTGTCACGGCGGAACCGTCGGACTACCTCATCATCGAAGACGTGATCCGGAAACTGGACATCTCGCGGCCGATGGTCTACCTCGAGGCGCTCATCATGGAAGTGAACGCCTCGAAAGGGTTGACCTTCGGGGTCGAGTGGCAGGGCGCGAACGAGGGATCGTATCAGGGCCACAAGGGGGGGGTCGTCGGCAGCATCGGCGGCAAGACGGGGGCCTCCGCGATCGCGGGCAGTCTCGTGGCCGGCACCGCCGCCGGACTGGCGCTGGGCGTCGTCGGCGAGGCCATTTCCGTGGCCGTCGGCGGATCGACGATCACGTTTCCCAACCTGGGGGCCTTCATCCAGGCCTACCAGAACGACACGGACGTGAGGATCCTCTCCACCCCGCAACTGCTGACCCTCGACAACGAAGAGGCCGAGATCACCGTGGGGTCGAACGTCCCCTACGTCACCCGCCAGGACACGACGGTAACCGCCTCGACCAACTACAGCAGCTACGAATACAAGGACGTCGGCGTTACCCTGAAGGTGACCCCCCAGATCAACAAGGACGGGTTCATCCGGATGAAGCTCGACCAGTCCGTGACGAAGATCGTTTCCCAGTCCGCCACGGTCGACTCGGCGGGGACCCAGATCCTGACGCCGACCACCCTCAAGCGCACGGCCAAGACCACCGTCACCATCAAGGACGGCGAGACCGTCGTCATCGGCGGGATGATCGAGGACAACAGCGATACGGGGACGTACAAGGTGCCGCTGCTGGGCGACATCCCGCTCCTCGGCTGGTTCTTCAAATCGCGCTCGAGAACCGGGGAGAGAAACAACCTGTTCGTCTTCATCACGCCCCGGATCATCCGGACGCCCGAGGACGCCGTCACCATCAACCAGGATAAAACGGACTACATGCGGTCCATCCGCGAGGGCACCGTCAAGCCGGAGCCGGCCCGGAAGAAGGGCGACAAGGGGAAGGCGGAGACGCCTGAAAAGCCCGCCAGTCCGGAGAAACCGGCCACGAAGGAGACGTCATGATCGCGACGCAGGGGACGGCGGCCGCCGGGGATCGCACCGGCCCGGGCGCGGGCCTCGCGGCGCCCGCCTGGGCGCCGGCCTCACTCGACGCGCGTCTCCTGGCCGCAGGCTTTTCCCCGGACGACCTGGCCGAGGCCCGGCGCCAGTGCCGCGCCGGCCGGACGGGGCTCGTGGCGGCCCTCCTCAAGCGCAATGTCCTCAAGGAGCCGGAACTCCTCGACCTCGTCGGCGCGCACTTCGGCCTGCCGGTCTGGGCGGACCTGCCGATCGATCACGTCGATACGGAGTTCACGAAGAAAATCCCCATTCATTTTCTGCGCAAGTACCACATCGTCCCCCTGGAGAATGCCGAGGGCCTCGTCGTCGCCGTGAACGATCCGACGGACTTCCAGCCCCTGGACGACGTCTGCCGCCTCCTGGGTCGCCGCGACCGGAAGGTGGTGCTCGCCGCCCAGGACGTGATCCTGACCGCGATCAACTTCATCTACGACCTAAGCAGCAACACCGCCCAGCAGTTCTTCCAGGAGATGACGGAGGAATCGCCGGACAGCATCATCTCCGCGATCGAAGACCGGGGCGATCTCCTCGACGAGACGAGCGACGCCCCGATCATCAAGCTCGTCAACCTGATGCTCTCCGGCGCGGTCCGGGACCGGGCGAGCGACATCCACATCGAGCCCTACCAGAACACGACGAAGATCCGTTACCGGATCGACGGGATCCTCTACGACACGCTGAGCCTGCCCCGGCGGGTGCAGTCCCCGCTGGTCTCCCGCATCAAGGTCATGGCGAAGCTGAACATCGCCGAGAAGCGCCTCCCGCAGGACGGCCGGATCGAGATCAAGATCGGCGACAAGAGCGTGGACATCCGCGTCTCCGTCATCCCCACGGCCTTCGGCGAGCGCGTGGTGCTCCGGCTCCTGGACAAGACCGGGACGATGCTAAGGCTCTTCGACCTCGGCATGAACGACGCCACGATCCGGCTGTTCGAGAAGCTGATCAAATCCCCCTACGGGATCATCCTCGTCACGGGCCCCACGGGGAGCGGCAAGACGACGACGCTCTACGCCGCCCTGTCCACGATCAACCACCCCGAGATCAACATCATCACGATCGAGGACCCCATCGAGTACCAGATCGAGGGGATCGGCCAGATCCAGGTCAATGCCAAGATCGGCATGACCTTCGCCAGCGGGCTGAGATCTATCGTGCGCCAGGACCCGGACGTGATCCTGGTCGGCGAAATCCGGGACCGGGAGACGGCGGAGATCGCCATCCAGTCGTCGCTCACGGGCCACCTCGTCTTTTCGACCCTGCACACCAACGACGCGGCGAGCGCCATCACCCGCCTGATCGAGATGGAGATCGAGCCTTTCCTCGTCACCTCGTCCGTGATCGCCATCATCGCCCAGCGCCTCGTGCGCGTTCTGTGCCCCCGGTGCAAGGAGGCGTACACCCCGGACGAGGAATCGCTCGCGAACCTCGGCATCGACCCGCGGATTCTCGCGGAGCGGACGATCTATCAGCGCAAGGGGTGCCTGAGCTGCATGAACACGGGCTACCGCGGCCGGACGGCGATTTTTGAGGTCCTGATCGTGGACGACGCGATCAAGAACCTCGTCCTCAAGACCTCCGACGCCAACCTGATCAACGAGGCGGCCGCGGAGCGCGGGATGACGACGATGCTGGGCGACGGCGTCCAGAAGGTCTTGGACGGGGTGACGACGATCGAGGAGGTCCTCAGGGTGACGCGCATCCTCAAGCGCGACGTGGACATCGAGCTGATCCACGAGGCCCACGCCGAGGCCACCGGAGACGCGCCGTGAAGCGATTCGCCGCGCTCGTGGGGATGATCGCTTTTTTTTGGGCCGCCGCCGGATGGGGCGCGGAGGTGCGTCTCGGTCCGGCCCGAGCCGCAAACGGGCAGACCATCGACATTCCCGTGACGGCGGACCGGGTCGAGCGGCTGGCCGGTGTCAAGCTGGTGATCGCCTACGACGCCGACGTCCTGACCTTCCGGGCGGCGAACAAGACGCCCCGGACACAGGCGCTGATGCACATCGTGAACGACAAAAAGCCCGGGCGGCTTGTCATCGTCATGGCCGGGGCGCGGGGGATCGACGGGCAGGACGTCCGCCTCCTGACCCTGACGTTCCAGGCCCGGAACGGGGCGAAGCGGAACACGCCGGCCCGCATCGACATTCTGGAGTGCCAGCTCATGGGGGAGGACCTCAAGGAGATCAGGGCGACCACCCGGGGGTGCGCCGTCTCGATCGCACCGCCGTGATGGCAGCGCACGGGACCGCGGCGCCCCTCGCCGTCGCTTTCTTTGCCTAAAGCCTGTCCGAAAGGAGGACCTGATGAGTCCGATCAATCTCCTCAAAAGAATCGCGCTGTTCGAGGCCCTTTCCGTGAAGGACCGGGAGGAGCTGGCAAAGCTCCTGAGACGCCGGACCATCCCGAAGGGACAGGTTCTTTTCCACAAAGGCGATGAAGGCACGGCCCTGTTTCTCATCATGAGCGGCCGGATCAGCATCGTGCTGAAGGTCCGCCCGGAGGATGAGATCACCCTGTCCGTCCTCGCCGACGGGGACTTTTTCGGCGAGATGGCCCTGCTGGACGGCATGCCCCGTTCCGCCGATGCCGTCGCCAAGGAGGATACGGACCTTTACATCCTCAATCGAACGGATTTCATTCGGTTTTTAATGCATAACGAGCATGCCATGCAGGCCATTCTGTACACCCTCTCCGTGCGCCTGCGCAAGACGGACGACCTCCTGGGTGAGACGGCCTTCCTCAATATCTCGTCACGGCTGGCCAAGCGGCTGATCGAACTGGCGGAATCCCGCGGCATCCGGGAGGAAGGCTCGTCGCATGTCGAGCTCGAGCTGACGCAGAAGGAGCTGGCGAGCCTGGTGGGCGTCAGCCGGGAAAGCATCAACAAGGAGTTGAAGCGCTGGCGCGACCGTGATCTCGTGGCTACCTCGCGCAACCGTCTCATCATCACCGACCTCGAGGCTATCCGCAAGCGCGTCCGGTGACGCGCCCCCCTTGTGTGACCTATTTCACCTTCGTTGTGTGAAAAAGACCGGGAATATCCGCAAAAGAATGCCTGAATTCCCTTGACTCCCCCCGATGCGTACATATAATGAGACAACTGGACGTGGGCAAGCCATGACACGTCGCGGTGCCTTTGGTTAAATCCTCGCCGTCCTCTTGCGGCGCCGTTCTTTTAAGGAAAAACACGTTATCAAACAACCCCTGAACCGTTCGAGAAAGGAGCTGTTTTATGTTTTCGAAAATCCTGAAGAAATGGACCTTCCCGCTGATCCTGTGCGCCATGATGCTGCCCGGAGCGGTCGGGAACCTCCACGCCTTCTCGGTGGATGTCAGCCACCTTTATTACTATGACCCCTCCGGACCAAGAGAGATCGACTACGACTTCTCCGCAGGGACGGTTGGAACCGGGACGCCGATTCCCGCCAACAACATCCTGTTGCCGGATACCAATCCGCCGATCGTGCAAAAACATTCCGCGGATCTCAATTTTATTTTCGGCAATCTGCCCGAAGTCGGAGTCGCGACGGTCAACCTCAACACAACGGCCAAGGTCGCGACCGTCACGACGACGGGAGGGGCGGTCGTTTTGCAGGGCTCATCACCCCCGCCGCCTCCCACCCCGGCCACCACCTGGAGCTACGCCATCGGGCTGAAGAACTTTTCCGGGACCACCGATCCGACGAAGGAATACGTTTTCGAGGTTGGTTTCGCCACCCCTGTGGGGGCGATTGTCCAGCCGCAAATCCGGGCCTTCTGGACGGCTGCGGGAAATCTGAAGCTGGAAGCGGTGATCTTCGATGAAGCGAACGACCAAGATCTCTGGACATCGGGGGTGGTCGATCTGGGCGCGTTGACGCCCGCATCCACCGCCATCGAACTGAAGATGGTCAACAACGGGACGACGATCGTCTTCTCCTACCGGCTCAACGGCGGCAGCGAAACCCCGCTCGGAACCGGGACCTACACCATCGCGAGCGGTCTGGTTTTCAACAGCCTTCCCGCCCGTTTTCCCTACCTGTATCTGGAAGAAGGCGTTCCCGAATCCCCCTTCCGGGTTTCCTCCCAGCACTGGAAGGACAACATGGGCACGGGCAACAGCTACTACGATGCCTGGCTGACCGTGGAGGATCCGGGGCAGACGACCTACAGCGGCATTACGGTCACGAGTTCGGGCGCCGAGCAGGTACTTTCCGGGACGGCCCTCGCCTACAACCCGGCCGGCGGTTACTGGGAAATCCCGGCGCAGCGCTTTTCCGACAATTTCGATGACAACACCCTCGATGCCACCAAGTGGACGACGCAGGGGAGCACCGTAACGGAGACCGGCGGGACGCTGCAGGTCGCGCAGACTGTTACCAATGATATAGCCAAGGCGCTCAGCCGGGATATCGTCATCAACCCCTATGCGCCGATTGTCGTTCAACGGAAGGCCTACGTTCACGCTGCGAACCAATACTTCAACGGCGTGCTCGCCCTCTATTTCGGCGCCGACGCCGACGTCAGCCAGGCAAGCCATACCTTCTCGGTGATGGCCTCCCATGCCGACTATTCCTACGACGATGCGGAAACATCGCCCGCGCAAGGATTTTATATCGGTAAGTACGCCGCCCATTTAACTACCGAGGTCACCCTTGCCACCGCCGCCGTCTGGGATAACTGGTTCAACGAGAAGATCTCCTACAACCCCGTTTCCGGCGTGGCGGATCTCTATATCGATAACGTACTCAAGGCGACCTATAACGTCGGCGCCCTGCCGGCGAACACAACCCACATGAAGGTCTATCTCGACGCCTGGGGATGGAACACCGGACATTACAACTACTCCGACGACCTCACCGTCACCCAGCCCTGGGTCGGACAGCCGGTCCGTTTGATCAGCAACAGCGATACGCCGCCGGCCGGTTCGGTCACCTTCGCCTTCGAGGCGACGAAAAAGGCCGGGGGGACGGAGAGCCTTGTGAAGCCGGTCACGGGCTATGTGACGAATTTTGCGACGAACCTGCAGCCCACGGGCAGCGTCGACACCAATCCCGTTTTTACCTGGACCGGCGTGAGCGGCGCAAGCGCCTATAGCGTGCAGGTCAGCGACGCGACAGGAAACCGCATCTGGAATAAGTACGACATCCCCTCCACAACGACAAGTTATCCCTACGGCGGCCCGGCCCTGACGAACGGTCAGACCTATACCTACGACATCGAAACCGACATCGAAACCGACGGGCAGCGCAACTCCTCCTTCGCCCAGGCAAGCTTCACCTACACCGGGGGCGGCGCGACGCCGATCGCCATTCCCGGGACGGCGGCCGTCGGGACGGACCTCAGCCTGACCTACACCATGCATCCGCCCACGGGGTTCACCTTTGCGACCGGGGTCGTGGCATCGATGAGCCCGGAGACGCCGGGCGATTTCGGGATCACCGGTTATGAGGGCAATGAAGCGCCCTATTCGGCTTACGGATTCCTTAACCCGACGGTCACTGGCATTCAGGATCTGGGCGTCACGACGCTTGCCGCCGTGACGGAAATCCCGAATACGGGCTATACCTTGCCGCCTGCGCTCTCCCTGACGGCCGGCCACGCCTACGCCTTCACCCTGGCCGGCGGCTACGGCGTCATCGCCGTCAAATCCGTCACGCTCAATCTCCCGTCCGTCACGATGGTCTTCGACTACAAATACTGGGGATCAGGCGCCGGGACGATCGCCTTCAACGGCTGGGTGAATACGGTTCCCGATTGGCCGGGAACGACGAACATGGCGGCCGTCACCGGGGCTCAGGTTTCGTCCTACCTGGCGGGGACAACGGTGCCAATCAAAACGGTCATCGCCGATCCCACAACCGGCGCCTTCTCCCTGACGGAGATTCCCAAATCGCAAACCTTCTTCATCCGGGTGCTGCCGCCGACAGGGTACATGCCCGTTCTCAGCAAAGTGATGAACTGGACGGCGGACATTCAGGGCCTATTGCCCTTTGTTCTCTTTACGAACGACCAGTTTTCCGGTTTTGGCAATGCAGACAACACCTCCATGATCATCGGCCGCGTGGCCCTGACGAGCGAAACGCCCCCCGCAACGACGTTTCTTTCGGGGGCAACCATCACGGCCACCCAGGTGGTGGATGGCGTTCCGACCGCGACGACCTATCCCGTGACCTACAACAGCGCGACCGGCTCCACCGGGGCTGATGGCATCTACATGGTCAAGAACGTCCCGTCGGGCACAATCGTGCAACTGGTGGCAACACTCGCCGGACATACCTTCCAGTTCAACGGGGCCTATGTGCCCGTTGCCGCCGACGCCGTTTCCGAGGAGTCCTTCTTCGCGACGGCAACAGCACCCCCAACGCCGAGTCCGTTCTACAGCTATTCGTACCATCAGCCGAATGGGGGAGATTACTTCATCAACCTGTTTGCGGAAGATCCCACCCATGCGTTTACCGGCGGCGTCACGGTCAGTGGTCCTTTCTTGACTGGAGGAATGGTGAGCTTGGCGTACAACGAGGTGAGCAAGCGCTGGGAACTGCCCGCGGGCGCGGGCGGGATGAACCTCGGATCGACCCCGCCCACCGGCGGGCCGTTTAGCTACTATTTCGAGGCGAAAATCGGCGCAGAGGTTGCAAAATCGGAAACGAATGTCATCAGCGTCTTTGTCGAGGGCTATGCGACGCCATCGTCGCCCACGGGAAACGTGACCGAGGCGACGCCGACCTTCAACTGGGCGGCCGTGAGCGGGGCGACCGGCTATTCCATCGTCCTGAAGGATACGACGGCCGGTACCGACATCTGGTTCACGCCCATTCTCCCCTCCAGCCAGACGAACATCGTCTATAACGGGACGGTACCGCTGGTCGGCGGACACGCTTATGAATACACGGTCATTGCCCTGAACGACTCGGACGGGAACCAGAACTCCTCCTTCGCCCCGGGCAGCTTCACCTACGCGGCGGCCTGCACCTACGCCCTTAACCCCGCGTTGGCGTCGCCGGCGGCGGCAGGCGGGTCGGCCACGGTTTCGGTCACCGCGGGCGCGGGCTGCGCCTGGACGGCGGTGAGCAACAACACGGATTGGCTCCGTGTGACCGGCGAAGCGAGCGGGTTGGGCAACGGCACGTTCGATTATACGGTGGACGTCAACACGGGGGCCGCCCGCGCTGGAACGATAACCATCGCGGGCCAGACCTTCACGGTGAACCAGGCCGCCCCCGAGGCTCCAACGGCGACCGTGAGCGGCATCGTGAGGGATTTGAACGGCGGCGTCATCGCGTCCGGCGTGACGGTGTCGCTGGCCGGAGATTCGACCAAAACGGCGTCGGCCTCGACGACGGACGGCAGCTTCAGCCTGCCGGGCCTGCCTGTCAATACGCCGTTCTCGCTGAAGTTCGTCGCTACGGGCTATCTGGATCTCTATACGGTGGATTTCTCGGTGCCGGGCGACAAAAACATCAGCCTCGACCAGTTCGGCGGGAGCGGACCGATCAACATGTTGACCGCGGGCGAGCTGGGGGCCGTGGGCGCGATGCCCGCATCCGGGAAGGCCCTGATCCTCGGCCGCGTTTCCGATATGACCTACCGGTATTCCAGCAATGTCGGCGGTGCGGAGGTAACGGCGACGAGCACATTGCATCCGGCGGTGCCGTACCCGGTCGTTTACCGCAGCCCCTTCGGCGTTCTGACCAGTGCGTCAGGCACCTGGGGGAACGGCATGTTCTATGTTCTGAATGTGGACGCCGGCGATACGGTGACCCTGACGGCCACCCGGAACGGCTGGACGTTGCCGTCGCAAACATTCCGCACACAGGCGGATGCGGTGACGCTGGGGTGGCTCCTTGGAACGGCGGGCTATGACGCGTCGCTCAGCGGCTTTGTCAAGACCACGGCCGGGGCCGGCGTTTCCGGGGCCACGGTGGCGCTGAAAGGGGATCCCGGCAAGTTCGTTACGACGAGCTCGGACGGGTACGGGTCTTTCGTCTTCGGCGCACTCCCCAGGGATGCGGCTTTCAAGGTTAAGGTGACGGGGGGCGGTTTCGTGGACACCTATGCCGACGCCAGGCTCTACGACAGTGTCACCGGCGTCACCTACCTGATGTTCACCCCGGGCGACCTGGCCATGCTCGGGGTTACCTCGAACAACGGCCTGTTGGGCGGCACCATCTTCGATCAGACAACGATGACGCCGCTCGCCGGGGCAACGGTCGCCCTGACGAGCATGAAGGAGTCCAGTTACACCGCAACCTATCCGGGCGGCAGCGGTTCCACCTCGGCCTCGGGTCAGTTCCTCGTGCCGAACGTGCTGCCCGGCGACGTGGTTAAGGTTGAAGTGACGAGGGCCGGCTACACCTTCAACGCGATCTACATGGACGGGTTTGCCTCGTCCGTAACCGAGGCGATGCTGCTGGGGACGGCGGTCTCCTGCACCTACGGCCTTGCCCCCACGTCGGCATCGCCGGCGGCCGCAGGCGGGTCGGACACGGTTTCGGTCACCGCGGGCGCGGGCTGCGCCTGGACGGCGGTGAGCAACAACACGGAATGGCTCCGTGTGACCGGCGAAACGAGCGGATCGGGCAACGGCACGGTCGATTATACGGTGGACGTCAACACGGGGGCCGCCCGCGCTGGAACGATAACCATCGCGGGCCAGACCTTCACGGTCAATCAGGCGGCGATGTCAGTCGAGCCGCATCCGGAGGCCGCAACAATCGAGTCGCGGTTCGCGGAGGCGATCGCCTGGATCAAGGCCGGCAATTTCATAGGGTTTGCCGGATACGTTTCGGTGAATTTCCTGGATTACGGCCAGAACAAGGCCCTGTTCCTCGCGGAGCTCCAGCAAGAGACCGGGGCCTTGGAGTATACCATCCAGAGCATCACGGGGACGGGCGACAACGCCGTGATGAACCTGACCTGGAGCGACGGCGAGCTCGACACCCTCTACTTCCTCAAGGAAGGCGGCTCCTGGGTGTGGTACGGCAACCAGCACCTCTTCGACGCCTGGGCCAACAGCAGCCATGAGATGTACTCCACGAATTCCAACCCCTACTGGGTCAACCTGTCGGTTGAAGATCCCGATCCCACCTACTTCCCGGGCCTCACGATCAGGAGCGTAACGGTCACGGGGACGGGTCTGCCGGCCGAGGGCATCCCGCTCTTCCATGACACGACTTCCGGGCAGTGGAATTCATGGATGAGTGAGGTCGCGCAGCCCTATCTCAGCTGGGCGACGACGCCAGCCGTGCCGCGGTCGTATACCTTCAACATCGCTTACGAGGGGACCTATCCCGGCAGGACGTCTCCGGAAGTGCACACGTATCCGGTGGTGGCCTTTGTCGAGGTTGCCCCGCTGCAGGGGAGCCTCTCCCCGGCCTCCGGCAGCACGGCGGCGCGGCCGCTCGTCTTCTCCTGGGACAGCAACAACTTTGGACCAGGCTACAACTATCGCGTGCAGGTCAGCGATTCCGGCAACAACTGGATCTGGGAGTCCGAAGAAAGCACGACGGGCACGTCCCTGGCCTATGCCGGTCCGTTCCTTCCCGCCGGGTCCTATACCTATTACCTCCATACGCGGGACGGTTATGGCAACATGTCGATGATCCAGGTACCCTTCATGATGCCGCCCCTCAAGGGCGACCTCAACGGCGACAATAAGGTCGATCTGGCCGACGCCGTCCTGGCGCTCAGGATCCTGGGCGGGTTCAGCCCGACCACCGGTCTCAGGGCCGATTACGCGGCCTCCGGCACCGATGTCAACGGCGACAACAAGGCAGGGCTCGCGGAGCTCGAGTTCATCCTCCAGTCCGCGGCAGGCCTGCGTCTGCAGTAGCGTCAAGGTCCCCCTCCCCCCGATCGCGGGGAGAGGGGGGATTGATCGGGGCTTCGGCCTTTCGTGTGGGGGAACCGGGCGATTTCATAGTCGCACAAGGGAACAGAGACTGAAATGACTGCAAAAAGAAAAGGGATCGTTCTGGCCGCTATTGCGGTGATCGTCGCGGCTGCGGCCCTCTACCTGCTGGCGTATACCGGTTCGACGACGATCCCGGGCTTTCACTTCACCGGAAAGGACGGCGTCGTGGCCGTCCGCGCGGATCGGCTGACGATCGAGGGCGGGCTCTTCAAGCATCCGGTTCTGGAGAATGCCTACATCGATGCCCATGCCGGCCCGAAGAAGGCCGTGACGATCGGCGATCTGGGCCTCAAAGACGTCTTCTCCAAAGGCCGTTTCTCATCGTTTCCGGGGAAGGGTTCCATCATCGAGGCCCGGCCGGCGGCGATGAGGATCTACGGCGGAAAGGATGTCGCGGCGCAGATTTTTGCCTCCGGGCTCGAGATTGACCTCAAACACCGGCGCCTGACCTTTCGGGGAACGGCCCGAATCCTGGCGGGAAACACCCTGCTTATTGCCGACAGGCTGACGTTCCTGCCGGAGGAGATGTCGATCGAGGCGGAGGGGTTTGCCCTCCAGAAGCCCGACAAGAGGGTGGAAGGCCGAAGCCTGAAGACCAACGTGTTGTTGGACCCGGTCGCCATCGGGCAGCCGGACAAGGGATAGACGGAGCGGGATTTGTGCGGGATTGCCGAAATTTTAACCTTGAAGGGAAGGCCGCGATCTGTTATCAGGAAAACAGTCGGGTTTTTTGGCAATTCGCTGTCCATGATCCCGGGGGGCCGGTGGCGGTGAATCCGGGATTCGGGAATTGGGTCGTGCAATGATCAAGCGCGCCGCGGCAAGACACATTCTGGTCGGGATGCTGTCCCTGATGGTTCTGACGTCGGGCTGGCCGGTGTACCATGCGGCTGACCTCGACCGGAGCCGCGGGATCGATCTCCAGGACGCCATCCTTTCCGTTCGTCTGCTGGCGGAATCCGTCAACGATCCCGCCACCTTCCGGGAGAGCGTGGAAAACGCCGTCACCGCCATGAAGGTGGTTTCCGGATTGAAGACGGTGGTCAAGCCGGCCCACGATCCGGGCGCCTCCGTCACGTTTGCCGGCCTCGAGCGCCCCGGCCTCATTTCCGTTTATCGACTGGACCTCTCCAGCGCCGGACGGGCCCTCCCGGTGGAGGCCGCCCCGGCCTACGAATCCATTTCCATCGCGCCCGCTTCGCCCCCTCCCCGCGCCTGATCCGTTCATGCGTCGTTGACCGGTTTTGGCATTTTATATCCGTACTTTTTATATCATCTCTTCGTGAGGAGCATGACCATGAAATCGAAAAGGCTGTTTCATGCTGTTCTTTTGTCGGTCTTTGCATGGCTGTTTTTGATGGCGGGGATCGGCATCGCCGGGACCGTAGTAACCTTGACGGCCAATACGGCAAAGCTTGACATGTCGCCCGCGACCACCTTCGCGAACGGCGAGAGCTTCTACCTGCTCATCAAGGTCAACGAGGCGACCGGCGTCGCCGGCGCGGCCCTGACCGTCGAATACGATTCCACGATGTTCGATGTGGACGAAACGAACGTCTCGGGGAACGATTACTTTATCGCGGCCAGCAATACCTTTCTTACGGTCACCGATGCCCGGACCCCGCCCGGGACGCCGGCTTCGGCCGTCCCCTCCCTCGGCAACCAGACAACCTCCGGGAAGGTCATGCTGTCCGGGGCCTTCATTAATCCGAATGCGGAAACCGGGGGCGGCGGCGCCTATACCGGAGAACAGATCCTCTTCAAGGTCAAGTTTCGGGCCAAGGCGGTCGGAGGCCCGGTAGTCTTCACCGTGAAGCAATCGCTGTTGCAGAACCCCGCCGCGGGGTGGGGAACCGCGGAGACGGCCGAGGCTGCGCCGGTCCTGGTCGGCGCCGTGGCCAAAACTGACGGGAATTGGGCCAACCTGGCGCTGGCCTTCCCCGTTCTCCTGGGAAATGAGACAAATCCCTTCACGGCCATCCCGACCACGGGCATTACGGTTGTCGCGGGGATTCCAATCTCCGGGACGATCACCTACACAGGCAAGCAGACCGGAACGCTCAATGTCGGCGCCTTCACGGATGCCGCATTCCAGAACTTCGTGGGGCAGGGATTCGAGGGCGCCTGGCCGGGTACTTCGCAGGCCTATACCGTCTACGTTCCCACGGAGGGCACCTACTATCTGGCCGGCTTCATCATGAGCGGCGCCGCGCACGAGGATCCCAGCGCGACGGACGCCTTCGGAACATACGGCAGCGCCCTGGATGTTACGGTCGCCGCCGACGGGAAGAACTTTACGCTGAGCGATCCCGACGTCAACGCCAACAACCTGCCCGACTGGTGGGAGGTCAAGTACGGGATTTACAGCGCAACGACCCCGGTCGGCCAGAACGCGGACCAGGACAACGACGGCTACTCGAACCTCGTCGAATATCAGAGTTACGTCAGCGAGGCGAGTCCGGGCCAGAACCCGACCGTGGCCAACGCCCCCGGCGGAACGGGGTACAACCCGGCGACGGACAATCGTTCCTACGGCGTTTCCGGAACGATTTACTACAGCGGCGCCAAGACGGGCACACTTTACGTGGCGGCCTTCGCCCCGACGGATACGACCTACACCACTCCGATCGGCGCTCAGCCCTATGCCTGGACCACGGGCAAGGCGAGCCAGGCCTACACACTGAATATCCCGAACGGCACGTACAACCTTGCTGCCTTCATCGGCGCGAGTGCAACGCGCCAGACCACGGATGCCCAGGGGGCGTACGGTGCGAACGTGACGCTCGCCGGGACGGCCCTGACGGCCAAAAACTTCACCCTGACCGATCCGGATCAGAAGAAGCAGATGGTGTCCGCATCGCCGTCCAGTCCGTCGGGCAGGGCGGGCGGCACTGTGACATTCAGCGTAAACTACACGACGTCGGACAGTAATAAGACGTTGACCGGCCTGGGGCTCAAGATCCATTACAACTCCTCGAAACTGACCTGGGTGAGCTTCGACAATGTGCTGGCAACGGATAAGATCGGGCAGGATACCGGTCCACAGGCGGATACGCTGGATTTGGACAACGATCCGACGACGGACAAGTATCTGCTGATTGCCTGGGCGTCGACGGGTGGCGCATGGCCGAACGTCGATTTGCCTGCGGCGCTCTATTCCGTGACCTTTACGGTCGCTGAAGGTCTGGCGGATGGCGACACCAGTATGATCCGTTTCAGCTCGGAGGAAACGGCGGAAGGATATATCTTCTACTCCGACCCCGTGACGTTCAAAGTGCAGTCCTTCAACCTCGATGCGGATGGAAACGCGCAGGCCAAGGCCCTGAGCGACGGCCTGCTCATCATTCGTTATCTCTTTGGATTCTCGGGAGATACCTTGATCAGTGGTGCAATCGGCTCAGGCGCGACGCGCACGACCGCGGATGCGATCAAGGCCTACCTGGACGGTGGCGGCCTGGTGCTCGATGTCGATGGGAACGGATCCAAGAAGGCCCTGAGCGACGGCCTCCTCACCATCCGTTATCTCTTCGGATTCTCGGGAGACACCTTGATCAGTGGCGCCGTCGGATCCGGCGCGACGAGAACGACATCCGATGCGATCAAGGCTTATTTGCTGCCGCTCAAACCTTAGCGGGCGGCCGGTTGTTCATGCCTGTCGGCCTTCCCCGCAAGGGAAAGGCCGACAGGAAAACGGAAATGCCTTTGAGCCATGAGGGAGATACGACACATGAAAACATCCTGCCTGATGAAGTCTCTGCTTTTGACGGGTGTTGCCCTGCTTTTGGCAACGTCTCTTTCCCTCCCCGCTTATGCGGGGACGCAAATTGTGAATCTGTCGCCCGCCACGCTCGGCCTGAATGCCGGGCAGAGCGGTCAGGTGGAACTGGTGTATGACGTGCAGGCCCTGACCGCCAAGACGACGGGCCTGGGATTGCGGATTCATTTCAATTCCAGCGTCATCGAAGAGATCACGCTCGACGGAAATTACGGAGAGGGATTGATCGCGGCGGACGCGTCCGCCCGGGACGATCTCGACGATTTCGACAGCGATCCGCTGACGGATAAATATCTGGGGATCGCCTGGGTCGGTGTCGCCGGCGATTGGCCGAGCTTCATGTCTCCGCCCTTGGTCCTGTCCAGGGCCACGCTGAAGATGCGGAAGGACTGTCCGGCCGGATCGACGGTAGTCAACCTCAGCACGTCCGGGACGCCCGAGGGGTTCGTTTTTCAGGGACATGGGGCAACGATTGCGACCCCGTAGACGGGACGTTTTCATGAGAAATGCCGGCAAGAGATCCATGAGCGCAGCAGGCACTCCCGCCGATGCGGAGAGGTGGATCGCTTCAGCGGAATGTAAAGGAGGAGATGCATCATGAAGCAGATGAAACTTCGGATAGCAATTTTGGTTCTGACCTTGTTGCTTCTGGGGGGAGGGCTGTGGTCGCTTTTTGCCGTGAACGCCCAGCGCGTAACCCTTGTTTCCAGCGGCGCTTCGGCGGATGTCGGCAGCACCTTCAATGTCGTCGCGAGGTATACCGTGGACGGCGGGAGCACCGCATTGTCGGGCCTCGGGTTCCGGATCTATTTCGACGACACGAAGCTGGAATTCACGGGTTATGGCTCTGTTCTTTCGACGGGAAAGATTGCAGCGGATGGGACGCCAAATGCGAAGACCGTCAACGAGGACGGGGACGCAACAACGACGAAGTATCTCGGTTTTGCCTGGGCCGATCTTCAGGGGACCGGCTGGCCGGGATCCGGCACGACCCTGCCGCTCGATCTGGCGAGCCTGGGATTCAGGGTCAAGAGCGGCGCCCCCGCGGGACCGACGAATATCAATGTTGTCCTGGTCGAAGCGGCTGAGGGATACGGATTTGTCGGGACAAAGGCCACCGTCGACATCACCGTCCCCCCTGGACAGATCAAGGGGACGATTGCATATCCGGGATACACGCAGGGGAAGATTTATGTCGGCGCCTATTCGGATGTAGGTTTCACGACGCTCGTGAAAACGGCGAGCATCAATGCGCCGGGCGCCTATACGGTTCCCGACCTTGCGCCGGGGAGCTACTACCTGAAGGCCTTTAACGACTACGACGGCAGCGGCACCTACAAGGCCGTCGACGCGCTGGGCGTTTACGCCGGCGCGGTGGCGGTAACCTCCGGCCAGGATATGACCGGAAAGGACATCACCCTTTATCTGCCTTCGCTCACTGTCGCTAAGACAGGGACGGCGGCGGCGAACCTGGGCACGGACATCACATACACGATCGCCTACGGCAACACGGGCGGCTTGGCGGCGACGGGCGTGGTGATCACCGACAAGGTCCCGACGGGAACGACCTTCAAGTCGGCAACGGGCGGCGGGACGGAGTCCGGCGGCACAGTGACCTGGAACATCGGGAACCTGGCGGCCGGGGCTTCCGGTACGGTGACCCTTGTCGTAACGGCGACGTCGAGCGGTCTTGCGGACCAGGCGAAGATCGCGAATGACACGTACGGCATCGACTGTGCGGAGACGGCTCCGGTGGCCGGGACGAAGTTCGAGACAACGGTGAATGCGCCGGTGATGTCGGTTTCGAAGGTGGCGCAGATCGGCGGCCAGACGGTGGTTCAGGTGCCGGCGGGCGACGATCTGACCTACGTCCTCACGTACAAGAATACGGGGCACATGGCGGCCTCGGGCGTTGTGATCAAGGACACGGTTCCGGCGAACACGACCTTCAAATCGGCGGCGGACGGCGGGACGGAGTCCGGCGGCATTGTGACGTGGAACATCGGGGCGGTGGCGGCCGGCGCGACGGTGACGGTGAGCTACGTCGTGACGGTGAATAACGGTTTGGCGAACGGGACGCTCCTGAGCAACGCGACCTACAGCATCGACAGCGACCAGACGGCCGAGGCGGCCGGGACGGCCCTGGCCACGACGGTCACGAGCGCGCCGATCCTGGCGATCGGCAAGACGGCGGCGCCGTCTCCGGTGGTCGCGGGTCAGGAGCTGGTTTACACGATCACCTACGGCAACTCCGGAAACGAAAAGGCGACGAACGTGGTGATCCGGGACACGGTTCCGGCGAACACGACGTTCAAGTCGGCGACCGGCGGCGGCACGCATGCAAGCGGCGTCGTGACGTGGACCATCGGGGATCTGGCGGCCAAATCCGGACCCCAGACGGTCACCTTCACGGTGACGGTGAGCGCGGCCCTAGCGGACGGGGCGACGGTGACAAACAGCACCTACAGCATCGCCTGCACGCAGACGGCAACCGTCAACGGCACGTCCCTCGTGACGAACGTCATCAAGCCGGTCCTCACGGTTGCCAAGACGGGGACCGCGGCGGCGAACCTGGGCACGGACATCACATACACGATCACCTACGGCAACACGGGCGGCGCGGATGCGACGGCCGTCGTGCTGACGGACAAGGTCCCGACGGGGACGGTGTTCAAGAGTGCGGACGGCGGGATGACCCCCGACGCGAACGGAAACCTGACGTGGAATATCGGGGCCCTGGCCAAGGCGGCGACGGGAACGAAGAGCTTCATCGTGACGGTTCCGGCCTCGGGTCATGCGGACCAGGCTAAGATCGTGAACGACACGTACGGCATCGACAGTGCGGAGACGGACGCGGTGGCCGGGGTGAAGTTCGAGACGACGGTGAACGCGCCGGTGATGTCGGTTTCGAAGGTGGCGCAGATCGGCGGCCAGACGGTGGTTCAGGTGCCGGCCGGCGACGATCTGACCTACGTCCTCACGTACAAGAATACGGGGCACATGGCGGCCTCGGGCGTCGTGATCAAGGACACGGTTCCGGCGAACACGACCTTCAAATCGGCGGCGGACGGCGGGACGGAGTCCGGCGGCATTGTGACGTGGAACATCGGGGCGGTGGCGGCCGGCGCGACGGCGACGGTGAGCTACGTCGTGACGGTGAATAACGGCTTGGCGAACGGGACCACCCTGAGCAACGCGACCTACAGCATTGACAGCGATCAGACGGCCGAGGCGGCCGGGACGGCCCTGGCCACGACGGTCACGAGCGCGCCGATCCTGGCGATCAGCAAAACGGCTCTGCCGTCTCCGGTGGTCGCGGGGCAGGAGCTGGTTTACACGATCACCTACAGCAACTCCGGCAACGAGAAGGCGACGAACGTGGTGATCCGGGACACGGTTCCGGCGAACACGACATACAAGTCGGCGACCGGTGGCGGAACGTTTGCAGGCGGCGTCGTGACGTGGAATATCGGGGATCTGGCGGCCAAATCCGGACCCCAGACGGTCACCTTCACGGTGACGGTGAGCGCGGCCCTGGCGAACGGGGCGACGGTGACGAACACCACCTACAGCATCGCCTGCACGCAGACGGCAACCGTCAACGGGGTCTCCCTGGCGACGGAGGTCAAAAAGCTGACGATCGTGCCGACGGTTCCGGGCCTGGCGATGCTCGTCAACACCACGAAGGGACTGACGGTGACGGGCGGCATCGGGGCCTTCAGCTGGGCGCAGGCGCCGACCACCAATTCGACGATCACCAAAACGGGCGACCGAACGGCCGATTTCAACGCGACGGCCGTCGGGGTTTACACCGTGACGGTGACGGACGCGGGCACGACGCCGAACGCCACGGCGACGGCGGACGTGGACGTGATCAATCCGATCGCGATCACGGGCAAACCGGCGGGAGACGCCCTCGTCTCGAACGGGACGAAGACGTTCGGGGCGACGGGCGGCAAGACGGAAGGCCAGGTCGACTGGGAGGTCAACCAGGGAAGCATCACGAGCGCGGGTGTTTACACGGCGCCCACGGTGACGACGGGAACCCAGCTCGTGACGCTGACGGCGTATGACAAGACCTACGGCAAATCCTATGCGACGCCGGTCAAGGATACCTATCTGTTCACGGTTTATCCGAAGGTCGCGGTGACGAACAAGCCGGCGGTGCCGCCGGTTGTCGTCGCGGGGAATTTCTCGCCCGAGTACACCGCTGCGGGCGGCAACGGGACCTATACCTGGACGGTGGCCGGTCCGGCGGCGGTCGCGCCGCAGATCGGACCCAAGTACCGCTTCCAGGCGCCCTCGACGGGGAACTTCGCCGGGGAATATACGATTACGGTGACGGACGGCAAGGGCTTCACGGATACCTTCAAGGCCTACGTGCCGATCAAGCTGGTGACGGTGGACGGAAGCGGGAACCAGATTCCGTCCAGCTTCGTGACGGGGAACGCCATCAACTTCAAGGCCCTGGGCGTCGCCACCAACCTGACGGTTACGGCAACGCAGAACCCCGTGACCGGGGACAAGGTGGTCGGCGGCCTTCCGGCGGCCCCCATCGCCGTGACGACGTTTGCCGGCACGGCGGACAACCCGGGTTCGGCCACGATAACGGTTCAGGATGCGGCCGATGTGAACGGGTATTACAAGGGAAGCCTCCAGGTCGGCGTCGTGGGTGCGGCGCAGATCAGCGGGACCGTGACCGGCATTCCGGGCGATCTGGACAAGACGAAGGTCACGGTCAGCCTGCTCGATCCGATGACGAAGGCGGGGCTGGACCTCGCCAAGTACGGGACGACGTCCGTCGGGCTGGATGCCAGCAACGGCTTCAAGTTCACCGGTCCGGGCGGGGCGGGCGTGCCCTGGCAGTCCTACTGGATTCAGATCACCGTGAACGACACGGCGAATTATGTCTATAATCAGCAGGGTACGCGCATCCTCGTGAACGCGAACACCTACACCCACAGCTTCAGCCTCTCCGGCCTCGTCGCCATTGCCAAGAGTTTCGCCCTGACGGTGAACGTGGCGCCGGCCGGGGTGTATACGGCCAATACCTACGATTACAAACTGATCAACAATGCAACGGGTCAGGTGGTCATGGAGGCGACCGGCAAGGCGACGGCCGCTTTCACCGAAAACCTGGTGTCGGGCGTCTACCGCCTCCTGATCATCAGCAAGGGGTATGCCCCCTATGAGTACGACGACGGGACGGGAAACAAACTCATCAACCTGACGGCCGCCAAGACGATCAACGCCACGTTGACGGCCGCCGCAACCTTCGATCCCCTGAAGCCGATCGTGGAGGTGACGCACGAGATCATCGAAAACGTCGGCTTCACGCTGAAGGCGATCATCCTGAACTTTGCCGGCGCGTTCGGCATGGAAATCGATGCGGGCAATGCGGTTGTCAAGGACAGCGGCACGGGGACCGTCGACGACCCCATCGTCTATTCATGGGATCCGACAAAGCCCAAGACGTCGACCGCGGCGGGTACGCCCGGAGCGGGCGACACGACCTATACGGCGACGTTCACCTTCAAGGACGGCGCCACGACCCTGGACAAGAAGTACACGGTCAATTATGTCCAGTATGCCACCCAGGCCAATGCGGCGGCGGACAAGTCGACGGAGCAGACGGACCTGGAAACCCTGAGCGGCGGCAGCCAGACGATCTTCCGGATTCTCGGCGAAACGGAGTTCTACCCCCTCATCGGGACCAGCTTCAATATCACGCTCAAGGACGCGACGGGCGCCGGTCGCAAGGTGGCGATCAATATCCCGCCCATTCCGTTGGAGTACCTGTACGTGGACGACGGATCGCACTACACCGCCGGCACGGATTTCTACAATATCCCGGCCGGAGCCAACCCCGTGGCGCCGGACGATGTCCTGGCCATCACCGTCGAGTATTTCACCCTGGGCGGGAATGCGATCTCGAACGGGGCGACGATCGCGTTCAAGATTGCGGACAGCGCCACTCCGGCGAAGATCGGTCTGCCGGTGCGCTACAACCCATTGTGGACGAACGGGACCGGGCGCCAGGCCAACGCCCCGGTGATCACGCTTCCGCTGCTGCTCAACCCCCAGTCCGGGGTGTTCGCCGGGTTGAAGCAGCTCTCGGCGGCCAAGGGGAGCCTGCACGTCTTCGTGAGTGAACGCGGAGACGGGACACCCGGCTTCCACGTGGAAAGCGTCCCGTTCACCGTTCAGGACGACGGGCTGGTGCTCATCGACACGACCCACCTCTCCTCGTGGAGCCTGGGGTCGCTTGCCGCCGGCGCCGCCTCCGGCATCGGTTTGAGCGATTCGAGCAGCGACAGCCGGTGCTTCATCGCGACAGCGGCCTTCGGTTCTCCGTTCCAGAAGTATGTCGAGATCCTCAGGAAGTTCCGCGATGTCTACCTCCTGAGCAATGACCTGGGGCGGATGTTCGTGAATTTCTACTACACGCACTCCCCGCGGATCGCGTCGGTCATCGCGGACCACGAGGTCCTCAAGGCGGCCGTCCGGGTGGCGTTGCTTCCCGCCATCGCGGTGAGTTACGCGATGCTCCAGTTCGGCGCCGGGTGGAGCCTGCTGGCCCTGTCGCTGATGTTCGGCGGCGTGATCTGGGCGGCAGTGGTCATTCGGCGGCGAAGGAGCCAGATGGCCTGATCAAATCGGGTCGGCGGCGCCGGCCGGTCTGCATCGACGGGACCGGCGCCGCCTTTCCTATGACCGGACCATGGCATCCGACAGCGCCCGGTCTCCCGGGACAGGGAGATGCCCTTCGTTAGGCGCGGCAAGCGCTTCCGCATTCAGCGACGACAAGGAGAGAGGGAGATGAAAAGAAAGACGGTACTGGCTCTGGCGGTCATTTTACTCGGATGCTTCATCGTTGCCGGCCCTGCTCTGGCTCGGGAGCCCAGGAGTTTGTATGTGGGCCTTTCGGGATTGTACGCCTTTGAGTATCTGGACGAAGGGCAGTCGGAGGATAAGTTCGCCGGCCCGGTGAAGATCGAATTCGACGACAACGGGGGGATCCAGGGGCGGATCGGCTATGCTGTCAATCCCTATATCACCGTCGAGGCGCTGGCGGAGTATATCTTCCCCTTCAAGGACGAAGGCGGATCCAACAGCGATGAACTGGATGTGGCGGTCGGCACGCTGAATGCAAAAATCACCTGGCCCCTGCATGAAAAATTCATTCCCTATCTGGTCGTGGGCTGTGGCGCAATGAACGCCTACGAACAAATCAAGTTCAACGGGGCCAAGTCGGATGAGAGCGACTGGGGGTTTGCGGCCCGGGGCGGCATCGGCCTCGATTATTACTTCAACCCGGCCTTTTCGCTCAACCTGGAGGCCGCCTACAACGCGGGCTTCGGGGATGTCGACCACGTCCGGTATACGACCGTGGGGCTCGGCGTGGCCTACCACTTTTAACGATCGGGGCCCGGCGTGGCGTACCACATTGAATGGATGGAATCCGCCGTGGCGTAAAACTTTCAATGATTAAAATCCGGCGCAGTCCGGGCGAAGGGAAACAAAAATGGGGAGGGCGCGGCTGCGCCCTCTTTTTTTTGGGGGGGGTGCGCCGACGGGGCGCATTCCGTTCGTTGGCCGGACAGCTTGCCCTCAGCCCCGGCAACGGGGCCTCCCGTTCACCGGCATTGCCCTTATCCAGACCCCGGTGCCAGGGGGAGCGTTCTGTGAATATTTTCGGATTGTGGGGGTCTCCGGAGGGCGTTGAATAACTTCCCGCACGTCACGGGGGGACCTCCCGTGGAAGCTTGTGTTGCGGGGTTCCCCCGTCAGCGGACGCCGGCGACGGATTGGAGAATGAAAAGGACCTCTGCCATGCCGATTTCACTGTTGCCGCCGATGAGGGCGCCCAAGTCGGGGTTCCGGAAGCGCTCCGACGGGAAGCCCGCCATCAGGTGCAGGCCGGCCACGGCATCGGCCAGGTTCAGAAAGCCGTCGCCCGTGATGTCGCCGGGGACGGAGGCGATCGTGGCGCGGGCGGCATGGGCGTTGGCGCGTCCGCCGGTGACGAGCTTCGTTGCGACCGAGGCGATCGGATCGACCGTACTCAGGATGGCGGCCTTGACCTGGGCATAGGTGAGCGTCGGATCGCGGGCGAGGAGCAGGCCGGCGATCCCCGCCACGTGCGGGGCGGCCATCGAGGTGCCGGTCTTGTAGCCGTAGCTGTTGCCTGGAAGGGTGCTGTAGATGACAACCCCTGGGGCCATCAGATCGACGCTTGCCGCGCCATAATTGGAGATGGCGCTCAGACCGTCGTTCTGGTCGCCGGCCGCCACGGCGATGATGTGGTCGAGGGCAGGGTGCGTGGCATCGTAGTCATGACGGGCGTAGCAGGCGGGGTAGGTCTTGGGAGACTGGGGGTCGTCGAGGTCGACGCCGTTGTTGCCCGCCGCCGCGACCACCAGGATACCCGCCTGCCTTAACGCCTCGAAGGCCTCGTATTCGGAAAGAGATGCCGTATCCCCTCCGAAGCTGCAATTGACGATCCTGGCGCCCATCGCAGCGGCATAGTGGAGGGCGGCGATGATGTCGAAGTCCTCCATCGCGTTTTCGTAATCGGACTGGGCCTTGAGGGCCATGATCTTCGCATTCCAGAAGACCCCGGCGATCCCCGCGCCGTTGTCGCCCCGGGCGCCGATGATCCCGGCGACGTGCGTGCCGTGACCGTAGAAGGAATCGGTCGGGAGGACGGGCCTGTCCCTGGGATCGTTGTCGTCGTCCGCGAAATCCCATCCCCGCACATCATCGATGAGGATGCGACCGTCAAAGCTGTTGCCGTCATCGTCCAGTCCGTTGCCGGGAATCTCTGCTGGATTGGTCCAGATCCGGCCGGCCAGATCGGGATGGGTGTAATCCAGGCCCGTGTCGATGACCGCGATGACGACCTCGCCCGAGCCCGGCGGCAGGTTCCAGGCGGCCAGGGCGTTGATGTCGGGGTACGTATCCTTTACAGTGACTCTCTGTTCCGTGTTGTGGAGGCCCCACTGCTTGGGGAAGTCGGGATCGTTCGGCACGGTCGGTTCGGGGGTCGCATCGGGGTACCGGAGGGCGTGGCGCTCGGCGATCACGGTCAGGCCCGACGCCCGGTACGCGGCCAGGGCCTCGGCCTCGCTCATTCCCTCCCGGACCCGAACGCGCTGCAGAGACCGTGAGGGGAGGGTCTTCAGGACCGTGCCGCCGAGTTTTGCATGCAGGGCACGGATCTCCCCCGCCCCGGCCTCCGGCCGGAACTTGACGAGGATCTCGCGGGGCTTGTACAGGAGACGGCCCCGGCTGTCGCGCGGCGCCTCACCCGTGCTGCTTTCCGGCAGGACGGGCGCGGCGGTAAGGAGTGTTTTTCCGGAAGCGGGGTCGCCCGCTCCGCGGGCCGCATGGCCGTCCATCGATGCCGGCGGGGGAGGGGGGCTGTTTCCCGCTGCCGCGACGGGTGCGGCGGCGCCTGCGGGACCCGAGGCCGGCAGAACGGCCCGGACGATGCGGTAGGCCTTGCGTTCGGGATCGTAGGTGTATTCGATGGCGCGGTTGCGGCAGAGCGTTCGCAGGAGTTCTTCAAGCGAAACCCGCGAGAGGCTGAGATCGATCCGCCCGCGGATGTCGCCGTCCATCGCGATGGGGACGCCGGTCCTGTCCCGGACGGCCGCGAGGATGTCCCGGATGTCGGCCCCGCGCGCCGCGACGGAGATGTGTTCCCCTTCGACACGGACGTCGAGGGCCTCCCCCGGGCCTCGCAGGACGGCCTTTTCGGCGGCTTGGGCAAGGGGCGCGCGCCCGATCCCGTCCGTCTGGCGCTCCCCTGCCGCGACGCCGCCCAGGGCGGCGATCTGAAGGATCGCGAGGGCGAGCAGGACATCGCGGACGCCCCTCAGGAATGGATGGAATCCAGGCATGGTCAGCCTCATGTCATGAATTCCCGCCTCCGCGGACAGGACAGTCTAGAGTCGGGGGCGACCCTTCGGAACACGGTCATGACTCTTCGAAGCCCGGCAAGAATGCACTCCGCCCCCGCTACTTCTTCCCCGCGTCGGTGAAGGTCACGTTGAACTTCTTTTTCAAACGGCCGATTTCCGCATCCATCGCCGCCTTGCGGCGTTCGTTTTCCATCTTGGAACGAATCCTCGGCGAGGCATCGTTCAGGTCCATCTGCTGGGCGTCCCGGCGGTCCGTGACCTTGATGAGGTGGTAGCCGAAGTAGCTCTTCACGGGTTCGCTGACCTGCCCCTTGCTCAGGGCGAAGGCCGCCTGCGAGAATTCCGGCACCATGCGGTCGCGGGAGAAGAAGCCCAGGTCGCCGCCTTTGGCCTTGGAGCCCGGGTCGTCCGAGTGCTGCTCCGCGAGCTTTCCGAAGTCCGCGCCTCTGTTCAGATCGTCCTTGATTTTCTTCGCCTTCTCCAGGGTGCGGGCCAGATCCTCGGGTTTGGCGTCCGGCGCGGTCTTGACCAGGATATGCTGTGCCTTGACCATCTCCGGGTTGGTGAATTCGGCCTTGTGCCCCCCGTAATAGGCGGCGATGTCGGCGTCCGTCACCTTCGGAACCTTGTCGAAGATCCGTTTCAGGTACTCCTGCGCGAGGATGCTGTTGACGGCATCGTCCAGCCGGGCGGACATCCCCGCGTCTTTGTCCATCTTCATCGCGCGGGCCTCCAGGGCGAGGAGGTTGGCCTGCACGAGCATTTCCAGGAATTCCTTTTTCTGCGCGTCGCTCTTGAAGCGGTTCCGGTATTCGGGGGGCAGGGCGTCGATCCGCGTATCGAAATCGGCCTGGGTGATCGCCGTCTTGCCCATCTTCACGAGGACACGCGGTTTGGCTTTTTCCCCTGCGCCGAATGCGGGGACGGCGAGTGCCAGGGACAGGAGTCCGATCAGGCCTCCCCGGAACAGTAGTTTTGCGTGCATCATGGCGGGAAATCTCCTTTAATCCGTTTTGATTTGAATGCGCCCGGCCATACCCGGCATCTTGCCGTCAGTCCCGTGGCCGTGTAAACCTGCATTTTGCAATAGCGCAGGTTCTCCCGGCAGCGGTTCAACGTCTCAGCGACGGACGTCTGCACGGGCATCGATCCCCCCGGCTGACCCTCATCTTAGGAGACTTGCGGAACGAAGGCAACAGGAAAATCTTCTGGACAGGCGACGGCCGCAAGCGTCCAGCCCGGATGCCGGAGGTGACATCTCAGATGCCGCCCTCCCGGCGGGCATCCCTCACTGCAGGGTGACCTGGGGATTGCCGAGCGGACCGCTCAGGGCGTAGGGGATCTTCCGGTTGCCGAGGCCGCCGCGCGCCTCGACGTGTCCGTTGAGCGCGAGTTGGCTGTTTTTGAAGTCATTCTTGTCGAGGAGGATCTGGCCTTTCAGGCTGCAGCGGGCGTTGTCGGCGGTCAATTCCAGGCGATCGACGGTGAGCGTCCCGCCGCCCAGGGTCGCCTCCCCCTCGATGCGGCTGAAATTGAAGGAGCTGATCCCGGCCAGCGGCTCCATCAGGCCGTAAATGCCGTTGCGCAGGGTGAAGCGGATCTTCCCGGTTCCGCTGGTCCATTGGGAGGGCTTTCCCTGGAAGGCGCCCGTGGCGGAGAGACGGCCGGTGATTTCCCGGCTGAGCGCATCCTGGAGGTAGGTGCACTTTTCGATCCTGACGTTCTCGATCTTGAGATCCGTGCGGGAGGCCCCCCGGAAGTAAAAGAGCCGGTTGAAGACGGTCTCGGCGGTCAGGGCGCCGCCGTAAGCGGCCGCACGGGTATGGACGGCGGTTTTTCCTCCGAAAAGTTTGCCGAACGCAAGTCTGGCCGTGACGGTGTCGGCGTGGAGCGTGGCATCCGCGTTCTTCCTGAAGCCGATCGTGAGGTTGTCGATTCTCACCCCGGGAGGGAAGACAGGACCCACGGCGTCGATGGAGACCAGCGCCCCGGGCCGGTTCTCCACGATGCGGGCGGCAAGATAATCCCGCACCGTCTCGCCCGGGAAGAGCAGATACAGGAAGGCGATCGCGGTGGCCAGCCCGTAGAGCAGGTAGAGGGCGATGGATTTCAGCTGTTTTCGTTCCATGATGACCTTTGTTCAGCTTGGGGGCGCGTTTTTTTCATCGAGATCCACGTACCGGTCGTAGGTCCGGATCTTGCTCAGGAAGGGTTCGATCATCAGCGTAACGTAACGGTCGTCCTTCACCAGGTGGATCGCCGCCGGCTGCGCGTAGCCCTGTTTCGAGAAGCGGATTTCGGCCTCCCCGTCGGTCTGCTTCTTCTCTCCGATCCGCTGAATGTCGGCGACCCGGACGTCGTCGGGAAGCGCGTGGGACTCCTTCTGCCGGACCTCCGCCCGCTTCTCCTCCGTCATGTCCGCGGTCTCGATCCAGAAGCGGTTTTCGTCCAGGCTGATGCGCAGCAGGGTGTCGGCATGCTCCCGCATGGCGTCCGCGCGAAGTTCCGCCGTTGCGCCCGTCAGGCGCCGCGCGGCCTGCTTGAGGCTGTCGTTCAGGAGGGTGTCGCGGACCGCCGGTACGGCCAGACCGAACATCAGGCCGATCAGGACCACGACGACGATCAGCTCGACGAGGGTGTAACCGGCTTGCCTTGGCCTCATGCGGGGGCCCTTGTCTATTCGATTTCCCAGCTCGTGATGTCCTTGTCCTTGCCCTCGCCGCCGGCCTCGCCGTCGGCGCCGCTGGAGCTGAGATCGAAGTCGCCGTGCACGCCGGGGGAGAGGTAGACGAAGTCGTTGCCCCAGGGGTCTTTGGGCACCTTGCCCCGTTCGAGGTATCCGCCCTGCCGCCAGTTCTTCGCCAGCTGGCCGGCGGCCGGCGCCTCCACCAGGGCCTTCAGCCCCTGTTCCGTCGTCGGGTACGTGCCGTTGTCGAGCTTGTAGAGCTTGAGCGCCGTCTCGATGCTTTCGATCTGCATGCGGGCCTTGGCCTGCCGGGCCTCGTCCGGTCGCCCCATGATCCGGGGGATGATGAGCCCCGCCAGGATTCCCAGGATGACGATGACCACCATCAGTTCGATCAGGGTAAAGCCGCGATCGTCGATTTTCCTTCTTTTCATCGAGCCTCCTTCTTCCGGGGCCTCTGCCGGGGCGCTTCACCGCACGAGCTGGTTCATCTCGAAGATGGGCAAAAGGATGGACACCACGATGAAACCGACCACCAGGCCCATGAACAGGATCATAATGGGCTCCAGGAGAGATGTCAAGATCATGACGGCGGCCTCCACCTCTTTTTCGTAGGCGTCGGCGATCCGGTAGAGCATGATCTCCAGATTGCCGCTCTGTTCGCCGACCGAGATCATCTCGATCGCCATCGGGGGGAAGAGGCCGTTCCGGGACAGGGGGACGGACAGCGGCTGGCCCTCCTCGACCTCCCGGGCGGCCTGGCGGATGTCGTCGGTGATGATGCGGTTCTCGACCACGTTCCCGGCGATCTGCAGCGCCGTCAGCATCGGGACGCCGCTGTGCAGGAGCGTGCCCAGCGTGCGCGTGAAGCGGGCCACGGCCATCTTCTGGACGATCGGACCGAACAGGGGGGCTCTCAGCTTCAGGGCGTCCCAGAGCGCGCGGCCTCCGTCTGTTTTCGTCACGGCGTAGCGCCCGCCGATGACGCCCGCCGCGAGCGCGCCGGCCAAAAGCCACCAGAAGGATTTGAGAAACCCGCTCAACGCGATCAGGAACACCGTGACGGCGGGGAGGTTCTGGTGCATTTCGCTGAAGATCTTCGTGATGTTCGGCACGATGAAGGCGACGAGGAACAGGAGGACGCCGCTGCCGATGAAGAACATCAGGACGGGATAGGCCAGCGCCGAGCGGATCTTCGTGCGCAGGGCCTGCTGGGCCTCGGAGAAATCCGCGAGCCGCTCCAGGACCACGTTCAGCGCCCCGGAGGCCTCGCCCGCGCGGACCATGTTGATGTAGAACGGGGGGAAGGTCTGCGGGAAGCGCCCCATGCTGTCGGTGAGGCTGTTGCCCTCGTTGACCTCCTCGCGGATCTGGGCGAGGGTCTTCTTCAACTGCGGGTGGACGGTCTGGGTGACGAGCGTGGCGAGCGACGGGACGAGGGGCAGCCCGGCGCCCAGGAGGGTCGCGAGCTGCCGCGTCATGACGGCGACGTCCCGGAGGCCCACCTTCTGGAGGGACAGGCGCAGGGAAGGGCCGTGATCGGCGTCCTCCTTTTTCGCGCCGCCGGCCTCGCGGATCTCGACGGGATAGATCTCCGTCTCGCGCAGCTTCTGCCGGGCCGCCGCCGCGCTCCCGGCATCGACGATTCCCTTGAGCCGTTTGCCTTCCGGGTTCAGGGCGATGTATTCAAAAACGGGCATGAGATTCTGATGATTTCCCCCACAACCTCCGGAAGGCCGATCCGCCCCTGCCCGCCGGTACGGCCCGGTGCATCGGGGCGCCGCCTTCACGTTCCGGCCGTAACGGTAAGGCAAAGAGGGGAGAAAGTCAATGGTCAAGCCCGAAACCGGAGGCCCCATTCACGGAAAAGCCCCCCTCCGGGGACCTGCCCGGAGGGAGGGCTTCGGGGGCCGCTCGACGTCTGTCAGTAACCCAGGATTTCCACGCTCGCCGAGCTGGAATGCACGATGTAGAGCCTCTGGCCGTCGGGGGAAATTTCTCCGTCCACGGTGCTGTGCGAAATATAAACCAGGCGTTCCCGCCGCGGGCGTCGACGCTGCGGCCCGCCGCGGGGAGCCCGGGACTCACGGACGGTCGATCAGGGCCTGGATGGCGGGCGGATAGGGTCTGGTTTCGGGGAGGAAGATCAACTCCGGATCGACGAATTCCCGGAGCACGAAGAGTTCGCGGTAGGTGGGGTGCGGAGTTTCGCCCGCAAGCCGCGCGCAGTTCAGGTCGAAGCCGCACTGCTCGCGGATCCGTTCGAGCGTCACGCCGGGATGATGCGTGTCCAGATAGATGATGCCGTCGTCGTCAAAGCGGTACACCCCCATGTTCGTGACGACGCCGGCCGGACCGCATTCCGCGAACGGCGTGCCTTTCCAGATCTCGCGCTTCGGCCGCCACGCGCCCGTGTCGAAGTCCCGGCACCACCATCCGGGGGTGGTGGTGTAATCGTTCCGGTCGAGAAAACGCCGCCGCTCCTGGGGAATGATGTAGACGGTCCTCCGCGCCATGGTCCCGACGTCGGGGTTGCCGCCCGCCCCGGGCAGGCGGTGGACCGGCGCGTAATAGTTCTCCCCGATGGCGGTCACGTTGATGCCGCCGTACCGGTCGATGGCCGCCCCGCTCAGGAACCCCAGCGTCACGAATCCCTGCTGGAGATAATACCCGAACGTATCCACGAGTCCGCCGAGGGCGGAGGACATGTAAGCCGCCCGCTGGTCGCACACGGACATGGGGATGTGCATCGTCTTGCCGTCGCAGACGCCCGATTCGTAGATGAGCAGGGCGTGGGGCGCGTTCAGCAGGTGGGCGGTCATGATCCCCAGCATGGGAAGACCCGTCCCCGCGAAGACGATGTCGTCGTTGCGGACTTCCCGGGCGACGGCGATGGTCATGAGTTCCTGGAGGATGAATTCCTCCGGCCGGGCCGGTTCGTCGGGGATCCGCTCGATCAGGTCCATCCGCTCTTCCATGGGGGTCGACATGGCCGCTCCTTCAATAGCCGCTTCGTCTCACCGAAAGGGGCGCCTGCATGCGGGGCGCGGGTCGCTTCCCCCGCATCACCGCCGTGCTGTACCCGGTCTTCGGGTCCGCCCGGAGGCCCTTCAGGCGCTCTTCTCCGAGCTTGTCGATCAGCGCCCTCCAATCCCTGGGTCCGAAGACCCATTCCTCCATCCAGTCTTTGAGGTCCGCCTCGTTGCGCGACGCCCGGTCCATCGCCCGCATGAACGGGGCGTCGTAATCGTAACGGTAGGGGACGGCACTCGGAAAGGCCCCCCAGGGCGCCTCCACGATGGCGTCAACGACAAAATAGGGGATGGGGTTGCTTTCGGGGTGTTCCCGCAGCCGGGCCTCGGGGACGATCTCCTCGGCGATCACGACGACACGGTCCGAGGCGAAGGCCATCTCCTTGTCCAGCGTGCTGATGCCCCGCCAGCGGGCCGTTCCCTTCTCTCCGACCTTCTCGACGTGCAGGATGCACAGCTCCGGATTCGCCGCCGGCAGCAGAACGACCTTTCCCTCGCCGGCAAAGGGATCCGTCATCTCGATGAATTTCCGGGACGGGATGCGGGGGTGGCTTCCATTCCGGAGGCCGGCCCGGCCGAGCGCATCGTAGGCGGGATTGTAAAGATCCGAGCCTAGCGGGGCGTAGTAGGGGATGAAGGGGGCGCCGACGGCGCCGGCCAGGAAGCGCATGGTCATCGCCCCGTGCGAGTATTCCTCCAGGATCAGCTTTCCGGATGTGTAGAGCTTTTCGACGCTCAGGTCCAGTTTGCCCGCCATCTCGCCCCAGCCGACCCAGTCCGTTTCGTAGATCCGGATGGCGCCGACGGTGTTGAGGAACCAGGTGCACAGGCCCGCATGCTTGTCCAGCACGTGCAGATTGCGGATGCCCTGCCGGACGGCTTCCCAGGCGAAGGCGACGGGGTTGCGGTTGAAGGCCGTGAAGCCACTGAAGGCGCAGACGATCCCGTCGTGCATGTATTTTTTGACCGCCGCCTCCAGGGTGAGGATTTCGGCCTTCTTGGCGCTTCCCCGCATGGGGCGCATGTGCGTCACCTCCTTCACGCGTCTCCAGGGGGCCACAGTAAACGAATTCATGGGGATTGACAACGGAAAATGTCGGAGATGGCGCGCACGCGCGCGGACGTCCGGCGATCCCGGGATGATCATGATGGCCGGCTGCACGGCCTTCACGCGCGCCGGCGTTCGCCCTCCGGCCGGGAGGAATATTCACTGGTGCGGGGGTGAAAATGGTGTTATCTAAGCCCCATCGGTTACGGAGGACACGGATGCAGGTTCGGCTGGCGTACGGCAGGGACGGACTGACGGTTGATTTTCCCGACGACGGCGTCGAGGTGATCGCGCCGCGCTTCGTGGCGGGGCTGCCCGACGAGACGGCCGCCCTGCGGAGCGCCCTGCGCGCCCCTCTCGGCGCCCGTCCGTTGAGGGAGCTCGTGGCCCCCGGCGACGACGTGCTCATCGTCTTTCCCGACGTCACCCGGCCGATGCCCTCCGCCCGGGTCCTCCCCGTTCTCCTCGCCGAACTCGACGCCCTGCCCCCGGCGCGCATTACGCTGCTCAACGCCTTGGGCGCCCACCGCCCCAACACCCGCGCGGAGCTGACGGACATGCTGGGGACGGAGGTCGCGAGCCGCTACCGCATCCGGCAGCACGATCCCGCGGACCGGGACGCCCTGGTGAACCTCGGGCGCACCCGCTCCGGCCGCGAGATCTGGATCAACCGGACGTTTGTCGAGGCCCGGGTCCGCATCCTGACGGGGTTCATCGAGCCCCATTTCTTCGCCGGCTTCTCCGGCGGACCGAAGGCGGTGATGCCCGGGATCTGCGGCCTCGACACGATCCTGGGAAACCACGGCGCCGCGATGATCGACCACCCGGACGCCACCTGGGGGGAGACGGAGGCGAATCCCGTCTATCAGGAAATGGCGGAGGTTGCGGACCTGGCCGCCCCGGAATTTCTCCTCAACGTCACGCTCAACCGCCAGCGGGCGATCACGGGCGTCTTCGCCGGCGACTGGCGGGCGGCCCACCGCGCTGGCTGCGCGTTCGTCCGTCAGTCCGCGATGCGTCCGGTGGACGGGTTTTACGATTGCGTCGTCACGACCAATGCCGGCTTCCCCCTGGATGCCAACCTCTACCAGGCCGTCAAGGGGCTGTCGGCGGCGGCGCGGATCGTCCGTCCCGGCGGAACCCTCGTTCTCGCGGCGGCCTGTACCGAGGGGATGCGGGGCCACGAAAACTTCTACCGGCTCCTGCACGCATCGGCCTCGCCGGAGGCCCTCCTGGCTCAGATCCGCGGCCGGCGGGAGCCGCAGCGGGATCAGTGGCAGGCGCAGATCCTGGCGGGGGTCCTGGGCCGGGCGACGGTCCACCTGCACTCCGGTCTGCCGGAGGAGGCGGTGCGCCGCTGCCACCTGAGGCCGGTCGAGGACGTGGGGGCATTCGTCCGCGCGTGGCGGGATCGAAATCCGCGGGGACGGATCGCCGTCCTGCCGGAGGGGCCGCAGACGATTCCCTGCGTTCAACCCGACAGCGGTTTGACATGACGGCAAAGGCCGGATCCCGGCTTTTGATGAGATCGCCACCCCCCAGACCATCATGGAGGTTCCCATGAATCGAGACTTCGTTCTGGATCCGGCCCATCGCCGGAGGGCGCTTTACGTTCTGGCGGCCTGTCTCGCCGTCCTGGCGGCGGCCGTCATCCTGGCTTCGCAGGCGCAGCGGGACTTCGGCCGGGTGAGGGTGACGGACGCGGACTACGCCAACGCCGGCGGCATCCCGATCCGCGCCAAGCTCTACAAGCCCCTGTCGGCCGGCCGGGAGTGCCCCGCCCCCGGGGTCGTCTACATCCACGGCTATCAGAACAACCGGGAGACGGGCGACGCCTACGCGATCGAGATCGCGCGGCGGGGGTTCGTCGTGCTCAACATCGACGCGATCGGCCGCGGGCACTCGGGCATCCCCGGCGAGCCGACAACGGCGGATTTCGACCGGACCTACGGCGGCCAGGCCTCCGTGGCGTACCTCCGCTCCCTGCCGTTCGTGGACCCCGGGAGGGTGGGCGTCCTGGGGCACAGTCTCGGGGCCGAGATGGCCTATCTCGTGGCCCTCCGGGACTCCACGCTCAAGGCCCTCGTCCTGACGGGCTATGCCTACACGCTGGAGGCGACGCCGGCGCAGCCGAAGAACATGCTCATGATCATCGGCAAGTACGACGAGTTCCGCAAGCGCATGACGGGGACGCGGGATATCGAGCGGGAATGGATGGGGACGGAGCGCACCCGGCGGGCCTTCGGGATCGACCGGCCGGAACTCGGGAAAACCTACGGTGATTTCGCCGCGGGGACGGCGCGGCGCGTCTTCGTGCCGCCGATCACCCACGTTCATGAATCCCACCACCCGGGGGCGATCGCCGAGACCCTGCTCTGGCTCCGGGCGGCCCTGACGCCGCCGGAGGGCGACTGGATCGATCCGCACCGTCAGATCTGGCCGGTCAAGGAGTTCTCGACGCTCGTCGCCATGCTGGCCGGCTTCGCCCTGCTGCTGCCCCTCGGGTTCCTGCTGCTGGGGACGCGGCCCTTCCGGCCCCTCCTGGCGCGCCCGTCCGACGGCTATGCCTGCCCCCCCCGGGATTACCGGAGGTTCGTCGCGGTCAACGGCGTGCTGATGTGGCTCTACCTGCCGCTCATCCTCGTCCTGTTCGGCGTCCACAAGTACCTGGTCCGGATCGACGGGGCCTTCCCGATGATGATGGTCAATGCGATCGTCTGGTGGTTCCTGTGGGTGAACGTCATCGGCTTTGTCCTCTTCCGGCGCTGGTTCGCCCGCCAGGCCGCCCCGCGCGGCGTCAGCCTCCTCGACCTGGGAATCTCCGATCAGGCCGGGGCCTTGCGCGTGGACGCCGGCCGGCTGGGCCGGGCGGCCCTTCTGGCCGCCGGCCTGTTTTTCTGCATGTATTTTCTGGAGTATCTCGCGGAGAAGGTCTTCCTGGTGAACTTCCGGTTCGTGTGGCCGTTCTTCAACGACCTGACGCCCTACCGGTGGCGGATGTTCCTGCTCTACCTGCCCTGGATCCTCGTGTGCTTCCTGCAGACCGGGGTCTTCCTGCACGGGCAGCTCCGCCGCGCGCCCCGGACGACGCCGATGCGGACGTTCTCCGGCCGGTCGTGGGACAGCGTCGTCGCCCTGTGCCTGCCGGTCGTCCTGTTCCTCGCCGTCCAGTACATCCCGCTCTTCACGACGGGCTTCATCCCCTTCGAGGGGCCGAACGGGCTCTTCGTCGTGTTCGTGATCAACCTGTTCCACATCCTGGCGCTTCTGGCGATCACGGCGGTGATCTCGACGTGGTTCTTCGAGTGGACCGGGCGGATCTATCTGGGGGCGATCCTGAACGCGCTCCTCGTCGCCTGGTCGTTCGCGGCCTCGCAGGTCATCGCCCCGATTCCCGTGTGAGGCCGCTGGCCGCGAGGGGACTCGTGATCCCTTCGCGCGCGCCGGGGAGATTTTTCAAAGTCGAAAAAGGTCCGGCGCGCGGCGGGATCGTGATTCCCGCGGGTCCCGGCACGGGAGAGCCGGGACAGCGGCGCTATTTGTCCAGGGCGAGCTTCAGGACGTCCATCATCTCGTCGACGAAGTGGAACGTGACCTCCCGGCGGACCTTCGGCGGGATGTCCTCGATGTCCTTTTTGTTCCACTTGGGCAGGAGGATCGTCCGGATGCCCGCGCGGTGGGCGGCGAGCACCTTCTCCTTGATCCCGCCGACGGGCAGCACGAGCCCCCGCAGGGTGATCTCCCCCGTCATGGCGAGGTCCTTCTTCACCGGCCGGTTCGTCAGCAGCGAGGTCAGGGCCGTCAGGATCGTGACCCCCGCCGAGGGACCGTCCTTGGGGATGGCCCCGGAGGGGACGTGGATGTGCAGGTCCGTCTCCTCGAAGAAGTCGGGCGCGATCCCGAGTTCGGCGGCGTTGGCGCGGACGAAGCTCAGGGCCGCCGTCGCGGATTCCTTCATCACGTCTCCCAGCTGACCGGTCAGCGTCAGCCCCTTCTTCCCCTTCATGGCCGTCGCCTCGATGAAGAGCAGATCGCCGCCCGTCGGCGTCCAGGCCATGCCCGTGACAACGCCGGGCTTGGATGTGCGGATGCCCGTTTCGGCGGGGATGCGGACCGGGCCGAGGTAACGGTGGAGATCCTTGACCTGGATCGTCGCCGTTTCGGCCTCGCCCGCGGCGACGAGGCTCGCGAAGCCCCGGCAGATGGCGGCGATCTCCCGCTCCAGGTTCCGGAGCCCCGCCTCGCGCGTGTAGCCGTTGATGATGGCCTTGAGCGCGCTCTTCGTGAACTTGAGCCGTTCCGGCGTGAGCCCGTTGGCCTCCAGCTGGCGCGGGACGAGGTAGCGCTGGGCGATCTTGAGCTTTTCGTCCAGCGTGTAGCCGACGAGCTCAATCACCTCCATGCGGTCCCGGAGCGGCGGCGGGATCGTGTCCAGGATGTTCGCCGTCGTGATGAACATGACGTGCGACAGGTCGAACGGCACGTCCAGGTAGTGGTCCGTGAAGGAGAAATTCTGCTCCGGGTCGAGGACCTCCAAAAGCGCCGATGAGGGGTCGCCCCGGAAATCGCTGCCCAGCTTGTCGATTTCATCCAGCATGAAGACGGGGTTCATCGATCCCGCCCGGCGGATGCCCTGAACGATCCGGCCCGGCAGGGCGCCGACGTAGGTCCGGCGGTGGCCCCGGATCTCCGCCTCGTCGCGCACGCCCCCCAGGGCGATGCGCACGAATTTCCGGCCCAGGGCGCGGGCGATCGAATGGCCGAGGGAAGTCTTGCCGGTCCCCGGGGGCCCGGCGAAGCAGAGGATCGGGCCCTTCGTGTCGGGTTTGAGCTTCCGCACGGCGAGGTACTCGACGATGCGCTTCTTCGCCTTCTCCAGGCCGTAGTGATCCTCGTCCAGGACCCTCCGGGCCTTTCGGATGTCGAGGGTGTCTTCCGTCGCCTCGTGCCAGGGCAGGGACGTGACCCAGTCCAGGTAGGTGGAGGTCACGCTGTACTCCGCCGACGAGGGGTGCATCCGCGCCAGCCGGTTCAGTTCGCGCTCCGCCTCCTTCTTCGCCTCCTCGGGGAGGTTCTTCTCGTCGACCTTCTTCCGGTACTCGTCGATCTCCACCCGGTTGTCGTCCGTTTCCCCGAGTTCCTGCTGGATCGCCTTGAGCTGCTGGCGGAGGTAGTATTCCCGCTGGCTCTTGTCCATGTCGTCCTTGACCTGGGTCTGGATCTTGTTCCCCAGCTCGAGGATCTCCAACTGGTGGTTGACCAGGCGGGTGACCTCCTTGAGGCGCTTCTTCACGTCCAGAATTTCCAGGATCCGCTGCTTTTCCTCCGCCGAGGCGTTGATGATCGACGCGATGATGTCCGACAGGATGCCCGGATCGGTGATGGACTTGGCCATCATGCCGAATTCCTGGGGCAGGAAGGGGGAGAGCTTCACGATCCGGTCGAAGAGGTTGACGAGGTTGGCCATCAGGGCCTCCACCTCGAGGTCCTTGACCTCCCGCTCCTCGAGGGGCTCGATCGCCGCCTGGAGGTAGGGCCTCCCCTCGACGAAGGACTTGATCCGGAACCGCCCGAGCCCCTGCACGAGGAGCTGGGCCTTCTTGTCCGCGGCTTTGGCCATCTTCAGGATGACGACGCTCGTGCCGACGCCGTGATAGTCGTCCGGCGTTTGGGCGCTCTCCATCGGGCCCTTCTTCGAAAGCGTCAGGCCGATCATCCGGTCCTTTGCCATCGCCTCGTCGACGAGGGTGAGCGACGGGTCGCCCGCGACCTCCATCGGAAACATCATCTTCGGGAAGACGACCATGTTGAACAGGGGCAGGATGGGCAGGGACTCCGGCATCGTCAGGGTCTTCTGGTCTTCCGTCGGGGTATCTTCAGGCATGGGATCCTCCGTTTTGAATGCGGATTTTATGCAGCGTGTCGAGGGGCGCCTTTTTCATGCGGAGGGTCAGGAGGCCGTCCGTGTACTGGGCCCTGATGGTTTCCGTGTCCACCGGCGCCGGCAGGTTGACGCTCCTCTCGAACGCCCCGAAGGCGATTTCCGCGATGTGGTAACGCCCCTCGCGGGCGGGCCGGCCGTGTTCGCGCCGTCCGTGGATCTTGAAGCGCCGCCGGCTGACCTCCACGTGGAGGTCTTCCAGGGCGACGCCGGCCACCTCGGCCAGGACGATCACCTCGTCGGCCGTTTCGCAGACATCGACCTGGGGCTTCCAGAGCCGCTGACGCAGCGTGGCGAAGGGGTGGGAGACGCGGAACATCTCTTCCATGTCCTCCATGAATTCCCGGTCGCTCTTCCCGATGCTGTCCACAAATTTGATCTTGATCATCGCGCTTTCCTCTGGGGTCCGAAACCGATCTGAATAACGTCTGTCCGCGGTGGACTGTCCACGGATCTGTAATATAGTACCGAAAAGAGGTTTGTAAAGGCCCGGATTTCGCCCGGGGAGGTTTTCCGCGCAAGTTTCCCGTTGACGCCCGGATGCGGGCGTGGCAGCATGACCCCGCGACCGCTCGCTTTGCAGGACAGGGGAAGGCCACATGGCAACGCTCCATTCCACCGACCGTTTCCACCGTGAAGACATCGAAACCCTGGGATGGGAACTGACGGTCTCCAATGCCCTCGACCCGCCGGAAAGCCCCTGCCGACGGTACCTGAAGGGCGAGGGCCCGTATGGGGCGCGTCTGCTCGCCTGGCTAAGGCGATGGATCCCGCTGGACCGGGTGGACCGGGTCCTGGAGGTGGGGGGCGGCTACGGCTATCTGATGCGGGACCTCCTCGCCGTGCACCCGTTCCCGCGGGTGACGATGCTCGACATCTCCCCGTTCCTCCTGAATCGGCAGCGGGAGGCCCTCCGGGCCTACCCGTCCGTCCGCTACGTGGAGGCGGATTTTCTTGCCTTCGACGCGCAGCGCCTGGGCGCGTTCGACTGGATCATCCTGAACGAGAACCTCGGGGATTTCCCGACGGTCGTGGGGTGGGAGGGCGACGTTCGGGAGGACCCGGACGGGGGCGCGGGCGGGGAGGGGGACTCCCTGCCGGCGCGGGTGCGGCGACTCCACGCCGCCTATTCCCTGGCGCCCCCCAGCCGGACGCCATTCAACTTCAACCTCGGGGCCGTCGAGGCCCTGGAGAAGATCTGCCGCGCGGGCGTTCCCTGTGTCTTTCTCGCGGAGCACAGCTGCGAGGCGGCCGTGCCGGAGCCCTACCGCCGGTGGATCGACGTCCGGGCCGGCGGGAATCCCGAGCGCATCGCCCTCAAGGGGCATGACGAGTACACGATCCGTTTCTCGAACCTCGTCGCCGTCGCCGCCCATTACGGGTATGAGGTCCTCCGGGGGCCGGTGGCGGATTTTTTGCAGCTTGATTTTTCCCCGGAATTGGAGTCTATTCTACGGGCGCGGAACGTTGCCGCCGGCGAGCGGGAAACGGTCCGCCAGTTTGTCGAGGACCTGTTTCAATACGAGTATCTGCTGCTCCGGAAACGAGGCATCGAGTTTCGCGTTGAAACTCCCCCGAAATCAGAGGGGTGAGTGATGGAAAGCCAAACGGGGATCGTCTGCCGGAGATGCGGGAAATGCTGCCTGGCGAACCTGATCGCGTACGTGACGGACGAGGACTGGGAGCGTTGGCGCCGGGAAGGGCGGGACGACATCGTCCGGATCACCGCCCACGAGCATGCCGTCTGGGCGGGGGATCACCTGATTTCCTCCGACGACGGCCGCTACCTGCACGGATGCCCGTTCCTCCAGTGGGACGACGACCATTACACCTGTACGATCTACGAGACGCGGCCGGCCGTCTGCCGGCACTACGCGCCGGGCTCTTCCGAAATCTGCACGCAATTCCGATGAAACCGCGCCGGGACCTCCCGGAGCGGCGGACACACCCGGCAAGGGATGGAATGCGGGGCGGGGGCCCCGAAGGAGCCTGTATTCGCGTATCCGGAATCTGACCTTCCAGCGATGCCAAGGTCTTGCATGGAAACCGTCAACCCAGGAGGCCCGCGATGACGAAGCCAGGTTTTGTCCACGCGTATGTGCCGGTTGGCGCTTCGGAAGCGGGGATGTCCCATCCCGTCCACCGCCTGGAGACGCTTTCCGGAAAGCGGATCGGATTTCTCGGCAACGGCAAGCCCAACGCCGATGTCTTGCTGGAAACGCTTGCGGCGGAACTCAAAAAACAATCCCCCATTGAAATGCTTCACTTCCGGAAGCAGATCCCTTCGCTGGCCGCCCCGGACGAGCTGATCGCGGAGATCTGCGATCGATGCGATGCGGTCGTCCTTGCCGTTGGCGATTGAGGATCGTGTACGTCGTGGAGTGTCCACGACCTGTGCACCCTCTCCCGAAAGTCGCGCCCGGCGGTTCTGATGGTCACCGCGATGTTCGCCGATCTGGCGGGAAGCCTGCTGAAAGAACGGCAGGAGGCATCCCTGCCGGTCGTGCGGGTTGCCCATCCCGTGGGGGGCATTTCCGTGACGGAGGCCCGGACCCGCGTCACCGACGATGTTGTTCGGGGCGTCGCCTCCTCCCTGACCGGGGAAGGCGCATCCTCTTTGGCGGGAACGCGGGAAAGGGATGGATCCGCCGGGGCGGATGCGGGCCGGATCCTTGTCGAAGGCGACGAGGCGGACGCGCTCGAGGAATTTCATCGGCGCGGCTGGACGGATGGCCTCCCGGTGGTCCTTCCGACCGAGGACCGGGTGGAGGCCGCGCTCCGGTCGGTGTCCGGGACCCCTCTGGACCCCATCGGCTGCCTCCTGCCGAGAAACGCGGCGGCCACCCTGCTGGATGTCGCCATCAACGCCGTCATGGCCGGATGCCGGCCCGAATTCATGCCCGTGATCGTCGCGGCCGTCGAAGCGACGCAGGAGGCCGATTTCAATCTGTACGGCGTCCAGACCACGACGCACAATTGCGGGATCCTGGTGATCGTCCACGGGCCCATCAGCCGGACCCTCGGCATGAACAGCGGCCACAACTGCCTGGGGAACGGGAACCGCGCCAACGCCACGATCGGTCGGGCGGTGCGTCTCGTTCTCCAGAATGTCGGCGGCGCAACGCCCGGCGAACTGGACAAGGCAACCCTCGGATCCCCGGCGAAATTTACCTACTGTTTTGCGGAGAACGAGGAGCAAACCCCCTGGCGCCCGTTCCGGACCGCGCTGGGGTTTGGGGCCGAAGACAGCTGCGTGACCGTTGTCGCCGCCGAGGCGCCGCACAACATCAACGATCACGGATCTTCGACGGCCGCATCCCTGCTCAACACGGTTGCGCAAACCATGGCCACGGTCGGGAACAACAACCTGTACGTCGGGGGAGACACCTATCTTATCCTGGGGCCGGAACACGCCAGGACCATCGCCGACGGGGGCTTCTCGCGCGAAGGCGTGCAGCAGGTTCTCTACGAGCGGGCCCGGGTCGCCACGGCGAGGATTTCCCCCGGGAAGCTGGCGGAACTGTCCTCATGGGGGGGCTATCAGAACCGCCTCGAGGAATGGAAGGATGGCATTCCCCTGGTCCGGACTCCCGGGGACATCCGCGTCGTCGTCGCCGGCGGTTCGGGAAAGCACTCCGCCTGGTGTCCGACCTTCGGAGCGACCCGCAGCGCCACGCGTCGCATCGACCGGAGGTGAGGAGAAATGATTGCTTCCACAATCCGGAATCTTTAATGACCCAGCCGTGGAGCAGGTGTGCCGGCGATTCAAACACTTTGCGGAAACGCTGCCGGCAGCCCCGGCCGTCAGGATGTCAAGGGTGAACCGCTGCCCAGGCCGGCCGCAAGCCTTGTGAAGATGTCGGCAGCCCGGGTCATATTCACGATCCCGCAGACGCAGGGTCGGGCGATATCCTCCGCCGCTTCCCGGGGCGTCAGGTGCCGGTCCGCGATCAGCCCTGTCAGGTGGCGGACACGGTGGACGGAAATCAACCCATGACCGCACATGGTCATCAGTGAGAGCTCGTCTTCGGAGGGAAGGCCCGCGACCCGTCCATAGAACCCGATGCTGTGGAGATACGTGTGTTCCCGGACGCCGCTGCGGGTGCAGCAAGCGCGGACGTCATCCGGAATGCCGGAGAGGACAATGGAGATCGGATAGCCTTTCTCCCGGTTGCGCGACAGCCAGGGGCCCTTGATTTCAGCGATAAGACGGGCCACCGCGTCACGGTCGGTATAGACGGCGGTCATCACCGACGACATCAACCCGGCCAGGGACACCAGGATCTCCGGGGTGGCTTGCGGCCGGAATTTATCGATGAATTCGATGACGCCCTGCGCCGGTCCCAGCTTCGGGACCTTCAGACGGGTGAAATTGCGCGAAAGCCAGTTTTCGGGTCGGTGCTTCAGCATCGTCATCGCCAGTTCTCTCATGGCGCCGCGGACGCCCCAGTCCCGTTTGTACCTGGAGGGGACCATCGCGAGAACGATCAACTCCCGGTTGGCGGTGTGGCGATCGACCCCGCGCCGCTGAGACGTGTGCGACATGGCTATCCCTCCTTTCCCGATATCCCGTCGGCCACCCCGATATTGACCTTCGACCAGGGCAGGAGACGGGCGTCATTCCCGAACAGATGTCGAAAGGGAGACCTTCCGTCCGTGTCCGCCCGCAGCGCCACGCTGACGTTGAAAACGGTCTGAACGTTTCTTTCGATTTCCCGAACGATCGGTTGCAGCTTTCCCGCCTCCGTCCGGGGCATGACAAATTCCACGAGACAGGAGAGGACCTTTTCGTTCAACACCTCGGGCCGGAGCGATCCGACACGCTTGTCGCGGATCAGTTCGGCGACCGGGTTCCCGGAGATGACGTCGTATCCGTGCCGCTTGAAGGTTTTGACGACCGCCTCCACGTCATGAAACCGGGCGCCCAGGGCGGGTCGGCCCAGTTCGACAAAAACGCCGATGTTTTCCCTTCCGAAACGGCCCTCCGTGTCGTTGGTCTTGATGCCCGCGGTGCCGCGCCCCAAAACGCCCGTGCTCGCGTGACCCATCATCGGGTTCGAGAAGATTTCGCGGATGACCCTCGGCCAGGCGAGATTGCCCTCCCGGATGGCGTCCTGGGGACAGACCCGAGATCGCCAGCACACGCCGCATTCCGCGCAGGCATCCGGATCGATCGACGATTTGCCGTGCAGCGCGATCGCCCCCATCGGGCAGAGCGTCACGCACCGGCCGCATCCGATACAACGTTCCGGGTCGATGAAGCGATGGGGTTTCACGGGTAACGGATTCGCGCGGGAACACCCGCTCGTCCCTGCAAGCGCCCCCCCTGACGACAATGCCAGCATTGCGACGACGGCTTCCCTGATGGCCTCCCTGCGGGTTATGGCGTGTTCATCCAGGATCATCCGCGCCTCCTTTCGATAAACAGCGTCTGATGGTCAGAGAGATAACGTGCAGTTCGTTGATCCGGCGCCTTAATTTTTCATCTGACTTGCAAACCGGCCCCCATTCCCTTCGCCCCGCAGGTCAAAATCTAAACCATCCGTCTCGTGAATGCAAGAACGGGGTAGATCCGAATGCCGAGAAAATGTGCCTTGGCTCAAGCAGGGCTTGACAATATACAACCGTGCATGTATTCAGGCACTTAACCATCGAATCCCGGATCCGGAATAAATCGTACACTGAATTCATCGCACAGGGAGGTCTGTCGCAAGGAACGGAACCCTATCGTACATCCCATGACTGACCAATGCCGTCAACCCAAAGGAGGGAGCTATGGCCAGGGAAGGCAAGGTATTCTACGGGTGGTGGATCGTCGCGGCGACATTCATCGTTCTTCTGATCGGGTTGAGTTCCGGATTCTACACGGTTTCCGTCTTCCTGGAACCCCTGAGGCAAACGTTCGGATGGAGTGCGACGCAGGTCTCCATCGGTTTCACCCTGGCCGCGCTTCTGGTGGGGCTCTTAAGCCCGGTCGTGGGTGTGGCGGTGGCCAGATTCGGGGTCAAGAAGGTTCAGCTCTACGGCGCGACAACCGTCGGCCTGGCCTTACTGATGCTCGGTTCGATGCAGCAACTTTGGCACTACTACGCGCTGCTCATCTTCATGGCCACGGGACTGGCCTCGGTATCGATCGTCCCGTCACAGACCCTGATCTCTCACTGGTTTAACCGGAAGCGCGGCATGGCCATGGGAATCATCATGTCCGGCATCGGCGTGGGCGGCATGGTCATGGTCTTTGTCGCGAGCCAGGCCGCGGCGACCTTCGGCTGGCGGGGCGCGTACCGTCTGCTCGGCCTCCTGGTGCTGGGCATCGTCCTGCCCCTGATTCTGGCCGTCGTGAAGGAGAAGCCCGCGGATCTCGGACTCGATCCGGATGGCATTGCCCTGACGGCGACGGAAACCCGGGAGCGGGCGTCAGCCTTCGGTTTCACCGTCGCCCAGGCCTTCAAATGCCTGCCCTTCCATGTCCTCGCCTTCCTGACGATTTTCTACAGCCTGATCCTGGGCGGCATGACCCAGCACGCCATTGCCCTGCTGAGGAGTCTGAGCGTCGACCAGGCCAGCCTCTTCTGGAGCCTGACGCTCGGATTCAGCGTGCTCGGCCGGCTGGCGTTCGGCGGGGCGGCGGACAGGGTTTCCCAGAAGGGCCTGATGATCGCCATCTGGGGGTTCCATCTCATCGGCCTGCTTTCCGTCCTGTATCTTGTCGACGCCGCCCCGCTCGTCTGGGGATTTGTCATCTTCTACGGATGCGCCCTGGGGGCGTTCCCGACGCTGTTTCCCCTGATGGTGGGCAGGAAGTTCGGACTGGATCATTTCAGCAAGTTCGTCGGCGTCTTCGGCCTGATCCAGATCCTGTCGCTGGCCACGGGGGCGATTCTTCTGGGGCGCATGTACGACGCGAGCGGCTCCTATTCCGGCGCCGTTCAGGTCCTCCTGGTCGTCGCCGTGCTGGGAACGATCGCCGCCACCGTGATCGGCGATCCCGCCCGGCCGAAAACGTCCGTCGCGGAGGGATAGGCCATGTGGGGCAGGGGGCTCGTCTTGTCTGCAATTTTTTGAATGCAGTTTCTCGGGGACATCACTCATTCGCCGTTGAGGAGGGAAAACGATGCCGTTGGACCAGCAGACTGCGGACAGGATCCGGGCAGCCCGGACCGCGTGGGAAGAGGGTGCTTTGAAGAAGAATCTGCAGCGGATGGGCCTCGCGGCCAGTCCCGTGGAGTTCGCCAGTCCCCTCGATATCGCAGAGGATGACTTTCTCGAGCGGGTGGGCTTCCCCGGGGAGTATCCCTTTACGGCCGGCCGGTTTGCCGTGCCTCTGCACCACGTCATCTGGGGCCGCGGCAAAACCCTGGGCGGCGGCAAAAGCATCCGCCATGCCTTCGGGTATGCCGGTTACGGGACGGCCGAGGACATGCGGGATTTCTACATCGAGCGCGGCAGGACGATGGCACGCGGGGGCGGTCCGAACATCGCCTTCGACCTGCCGACCCAGACCGGATACGATTCCGATCACGAACTGGCCGAGGGAGAGGTCGGCCGGGTCGGGGTGGCCATCGATACCCTTAAGGACTTCGAGACGATCTACGAGGCCTTCACCGGCGAAACGGACCTCGACCGGATCGCCTCCAACTGGACGATCAACGCGACGACCAACCTCATTCTGGCCATGTACGTCGCCCTGGCCCAAAAGCGCGGCATCCCGCTCGACAAGCTGCGGGGAACCCCTCAGAATGACATTCTGAAGGAGTTTGTCGCCCGGGGCACACAGATCTTTCCCGTCGGTCCTTCCCTGCGCATGACCCGCGACACCTTCACGTACTGCCGTGAGCACCTGCCCAACATGAACACCATCAGCATCTGCGGCTATCATATCCGCGAAGCCGGCGCCACCCGTGTGCAGGCCGTCGCCTTTGCCATGGCCAACGCCATGGCCTACTTCCGGGTGGCCGTCAACGCGGGCATGAGCGTCGACGAGGTTGCCGCGAAGGCGACCTTCCTCAACTTCGGCGGCGGCATGGAGTTTCTGAAAGAGGCGGCATGCCGGCGGGCGGCGCGACGGGCCTGGGCCAAGATCATGCGGCACCGTCTGGGCGCGGTTAAGCCGTCCAACTGGATCTACCGGGAACTCGGCGGCGGCCTGGCCGGTTTCTGGACCTGCACCCGGCAGCGGCCCCTGAACAACCTCGTCCGGGTTGCCATCGGCGCCGCCTTCGCGGCGATGATCGGCGAACCGCCGGCCTGCGAGCCCCCCTACGACGAGGCGCTCGGACTCGGCCACAGCATCGAGGCCCGCCAGCTGGCGGCGGACGCGGCGCGGATCATCATGGAGGAGTGCCGGCTCGGCGATACGCCGGATGTCCTTGCCGGCTCCTACTACGTCGAAGCCCTGACCGACCGCTATGAAGACGAGATCTTCGGCCTGATCGACGAGATCGATCGGCAGGGAGGCGCCGAGAAGGCGGTCGAGAGCGGCTGGATGAAAAATGAAGTGCTGCGGAGCGCGGAGGACTTTCAGAGGCAGCTGGAGACGGGGGAGGCCACGGTGGTCGGGGTCAACAAATACACCGAGGCCGATGAGATCGGCGTGATGACGCCGCGCACCTCGCCGTATCCGGTCGCCCGGCGGGAGCAGGCGGAAGAAAAGCAGATCGCCGGTCTCCGCCGCGTCAAGCGGGAACGCGACCCCCGCGCCGTGCAGTCCTGTCTGGAGAAGATAGAGAATGCCGCCCGCGATGAGAGGGCGAATCTGATCCCCCACTTCATCGAAGCGGTCAAAGCCTATGCAACGGTGGGGGAGATCTGCGACACCCTGCGCGGGGTCTTCGGCGAGGCCCGTTGAACCGTCATGTCTCCGGGGGAGGGGAGAAGGTCATGAAGCATCGCGTCATTCGGGTTCTGGTGGGCAAGGCGGGTCTGGACGGGCACGACAAGGGGGCGCTCCTGCTGGCTTCGAGACTGCGGAACGCCGGCATGGAGGTGATCTACACGGGACTCAGGCGAACCGTCAGTCAGATCGTCACGACGGCCGTCCAGGAGGATGTGGACGTCATCGGGATCAGCATCCTGTCCGGTGCGCACCTCTCCATTGCGGCAAAACTCATGGCGAGGATGGAACAGGAAGGCATTACCGACAAGCGGTTGATGATGGGCGGGTTCATTCCGGAGGAGGACATCCCCCGTCTCAAGGCGATGGGGGTTGCCGGCGTTTTCACCCAGGGCGCCGGCTTCGACGAGATCGCGGCTTTCATTCGCGATGCCGTCGCAGCGAAGGACAGGTCGTAATCTTCATTCAACCCCGTGTTGCCGAAAGGAGGAGCCATGAAGGAGGCCGGCGTTGGCGATTGGGTCACCAAAAGGCACAGGCTTACCCCGGACAAGGTGGCCGTCATCTTCGAGGAACGTGAATGGACCTACCGCGAACTGAACGAGCGCGTCAATCAGGCGGCGCGGATGCTTTTGGAACTCGGCCTGGTCAAGGGAGACCGTATCGCCATTCTGGCGAACAACTGCAATGCATTCCTGGAACTGTTCTGGGCCTGCGCGAAGACCGGCGTTGTCTTCGTTCCCCTGAACACCCGCCTGGTAAGCCGGGAGCTCGAGTATTTCCTCATCCAGGCCGCTCCCGAGGCCCTCTTCTACGGGGGGGAATTCTCGGGCATGGCCAGGGAACTGAAGTCCTTGCCGGGTGCGGGAAGCGTCCGGAACTATATCTGCATCGACCCGCCGCAGGACACGACCGATGGAGACTACGAGGCCTGGATCGGGCGATGCCCCGTCGGGGAGCCGCCGGTTGCGGATCCTCCGACGATGGAGGATCCGCAGGTCATCCTGTTTACCTCGGGAACGACGGGCCGGGCCAAGGGGGCCATTCTGCCGCACCGGAAAACCCTCTGGAACACGCTCAACAACGAAAACGCCTTTGACTATATCGGCTCCAGCGTCATTTATATCCTCAACCTGCCCATGTTCCATTCCGGGGGGCTGTTTATCGCGACGATGCCGGTCATCCATAAGGGGGGGACCCTGCTCATCCATCGCCATTTCGATCCCGGCCAGGTCCTCCGGGATGTGGAGCGATACCGGGTCAGCCTCCTGGGCGGCGTCCCGGCCATGTTCCAGATGATCATCGCGCACCCCGACTTCGACCGCTACGATTTGAGTTCCCTGAAGGGCGTTGCCCTCGGCGCGCAGATCACGCCCCGGTCGGTTCTGGAACAGATCCGCGACCGGTTCAAGGTGGAGGCCGTGGGCCAGGTCTTCGGGGCCACGGAAACCTCCGTGTGCATCACCCTGACGCCGGACCGGCCGAAGGACCTGGAAAAGGTGGGTTCCATCGGGTTGCCGCTCTTCCATGGCGAGGTCAAGGTCGCGGGAAAGACGGGAGAGCCGGTTCGGCCGGGGTCGGGGGAAATCGGCGAGATCTGCTACCGGGGGCCGATGACCATGCTGGGCTATCTCAACGATCCGGAGAAGACCCGGGAGACCATCGATCCGGAGGGCTGGTTCCATTACGGCGACCTGGCGACGGTGGACGAGGACGGCTATATCTTCGTTGTGGACCGGAAGACGGACATGTACATCAGCGGCGGCGAGAACGTCTATCCGAAGGAAGTGGAGAACATCCTCATCGACCACCCCGGGATCATGGCGATCGCCATCATTCCCATGCCGGACGAGAAATGGGGGGAGTGCGGACTGGCCATCGTCAATCCCTATCCGGGGCAGATCCTGACGGCCGGGGAAGTCCTCGAATTCGGCGTGGGAAAGGTCGCGAAGTACAAGCTTCCCAAGGAGGTGATCGTCACGGACAAGCCCATTCCCCAGACCGCGACGGGGAAAATCTACAAGTATAAGCTGATCGAAGAATACGTCAAAGGGCGTCAGCGTCCTTACGGAGGTTGACATGGACACGACCCGGAAGCTCGCGGCGTATGTGGCGGACACGCAATTCCAGGATCTGCCCGCGGAGGTCGTCCGGGAGGCCAAGCTCTGTTTTCTCGACTGGCTTGCCGTGACGCTGGCCGGCGCCCGCGAGGCCGACGTCGACAGCCTCGCCCAGGTGATCGCGCTGGTCGGGGGCGAACCCCAGGCCTCGGTGATTGGCCGCCCGGTGAAGACCTCCATTCTCAATGCCGCCCTGCTCAACGGCATGAGCTCCCACGTCCTGGATTTCGACGACACCAGCGTGGAATTTCTGGGACATCCCAGCGTCACCCTTTTCCCCGGAATCCTCGCGGCCGCGGAGTGGCGGCGCGAAAGCGGGCGCGCCTTTCTTGCCGCCTACGTCCTGGGCTACGAAACCGGCTGCCGCGTCGCCCTTGGGGCCTCTCCCAACCATTACCTGGCCGGCTGGCACGGCACGTCCACCATCGGCCATTTCGCGGCGGCCGCCGGAACGGCGAAACTCCTGGGCCTGAACGCGGACGGACTGGTCCACGCCCTGGGGACGGCGGGGACGCAGGCCTCCGGCCTCAAGGCCGTCTTCGGGACCTCCTGCAAACCCTTTCATGCCGGGAAGGCCTCCTTCGACGGCCTGCTCGCGGCCCTCCTTGCCCAGCGCGGTTTCACCAGCACGGGGGACATCCTGGAGGGGCAGAAGGGATTCTGGGAGATGTTCTCGAAGGACTGGAAGCCGGAGGATGCCCTGCAGGGGCTGGGCGTTCAATGGTACATCCTCAAGAACAACTACAAGTTTCACGCCTCCTGCTACGGGACGCACGCCCCGATCGAGGCGGCCCTGGCGCTGAAAAGGGTCGAAGGGATCGAGGGCCGGCAGATCCGGGCGATGGAGATTCACGTTTCGCGGCCCATGCTGGACGTCGCGGGCAAGGAAAGGCCGGAGACCGGCCTCGAGGCCAAGTTCAGCATCCCCTACAGCGTGGCCAACGCCCTCTTGAACCGGGACACCGGGATGAACGCCTTCACGGACGAGCGGGTCCATGCACCGGAAACCGTCGCCCTGCAACAGCGGATCCGACTGGTTCCCGACGATACGCTTGCCCCCTTCGAAGCGGAGATCCGCCTCGACCTGGAGGGCCGAAGCCTGAGACAGAAGTTCAACATGCTCGAGCACGTGATGGACCCGCGGGAAAAGGAGGACAAGATCGTCGGGAAATTCCTGGCCCTGGGGGGATTGGCCTTCGCACCGGACCGCCTGGAGCGGATCGTGGCGCGGGTTCTCGACCTGGAGGCGGAAGAGGACATGGCCGCCTGGATGGCGATGCTTTCCTGATGGCGGCGTCCTGAGGGAGGACCCTCGGGATCGATCGGCCGGTGCGTCAAACGCTTATTGACGCCGCCACCGGAATGGCGGTAAAAGGGCGTCGTTCAAAACGTTCGAGCGGAGGCGTGATGGGGACGATCGAAAAATTGCATGCGCATCTGTTCGCCGTCGATCAGCGGTGGCTGGACCATGCCCAATTCGCCAGCGCCTACCTTTTGACGGGCGAGCGGGTGGCCCTCTTCGACGCCGGCCCGACCACGGTCATCGAGCACGTCCTCGATGCCGTCCGCGAAATCGGCTATGAGCCGGAGGAGATCGACTGCCTCATCTTCAGCCATATCCATGTCGACCACGCCGGCGCCGCGGGCAGCCTCTGCCGGCGGTACCCCCGCCTCCGGGTCCTGGCGCATGAACGGGGCGTGCCCCATCTCGCCGACCCGTCCAAACTCGTCGAGAGCATGAGGCGGGTCTTCGGGGAGAACGCCGAACGGTGGTACGGCGCGGTGGAGCCGGTTCCCGGGGCGCAGCTCGCGCCGCTCGCCGACGGGGACGTCATCGATCTCGGACGGGGCGTGCGGCTCCGGGTCATTCACACGCCCGGTCACGCGGTGCATCACCTGAGCCTGTTCGAGGAGAAGAGCGGCGCCCTGCTGGCCGGGGAAGCCCTCGGGGTCTATTTTCCGGAGGCGGAAGTCCATTTCCCCAGCACCCCCCCGCCGGAGTTCGACCTGGTTCGGGCCGTCGAAAGCATCGAGAAACTCGCGGCCCTGAATCCACGGCAGATCCTCTTTGCCCACTTCGGACCCGTCCCGAGCGCCGAAACGTCGCTGCGGGCGGCGCGGGAGGTTCTCGTGGACTGGGGGCGGATTGTGCACCAGGTCCTGCAGGGGCAGGGCGACATCGCCGAGGTGTCCGAAAAGCTCTCGGAGGCGGCCCTGAATCGCATCGCGCACCTGGCCGACCGCCCCGAACTCTACGACCGCTACAAGGCGCTCGTGGAGTATCGTTCCCGATACACGTGCGGTCCGGGCTACATCCGCTATTTCAAACAGGGTGGGTCGGTCCTCTGAAATCGACAGTCAGGAAGGAGAATTACGGATGGACGAACAACTGTTGCTCCTGGAGAAGAAGGGTCATGTGGCGACCCTGATCATCAACCGGCCGGACAAAAAGAACTCCCTGACCCCGCTCATGCTCCTCGCGCTGGCGGACCGGTTCGGGCAGTTGTCCCGGGACGAAACGATCCGGACCGTCGTCATCCGCGGCGCCGGCGACAAGGCCTTCTCCGCGGGCTACGACCTGTCGGCCATCCCGACCGATCTTTCCCCGGATCTCTTCGATGCGCTGAAAAAGAAAAATCCCCTCGAGATCGGCTTTGCGGCGATCGAAGCCTATCCCTATCCGGTCATTGCCATGATCGACGGGTTTGCGCTGGGGGCCGGTTGCGAACTGGCGATCACCTGCGATCTCCGGGTGGCCTCGGACGTCTCCCGGATGGGCATTCCGCCCTCGCGCCTGGGGGTGATCTACCATCCGGCGGGGGTGCAGAAATTCATCAACGTTCTGGGGCTCGCCAACGCCAAGGAGGCCTTTTTCACGGGGCGCTATTACGACATCCAACGGGCGCAGGCGATGGGCATGGTCCATTATGTGGTGCCGAAGGCCGATCTGCACGCGTTTACGGATCGTCTGGCCGAGGACATCGCCGGCAATGCCCCGCTGGCCCTGAAAGGGCACAAGCATATTTTCAACAAGCTGCTTCATGCCCAGGGGATCCATCCCGGGGATCAGGCGGAGATCGAGCGAATGGTCCAGGAAGCCCTCAACAGTGAAGACTTGAAGGAGGGCACCCTGGCCTTTTTCGGCAAGCGCAAGGCCGAATTCCAGGGAAGGTGACGGAGGGTTACCGGGCGCGAGGCGGAGCGGCCTCCGCGGTCCGTGTGGAGCGCTTTGGCTGAAGCCTTTCCATCCATCCCGGGTTGCGATCCCGCGTGTCTACGGTCGAGCAATCCAGCTTGCCCGGTATTCGAAATCCCCGCATGGCCTCCCCGGGCCTTCCGTCGTCCAGCCGCCGTCCAGCCCCAGCACCCTTGCAGACAGCTCGAAATGGCACATCGCGATGCCCATGTCGATGTTCTGAATCCGGATCGGGGCGAAGATCCGGTCGTACCCGGGGGTTCGCTTGAGGTAGAAATGGTAGGCGCCGCGGTCCCGGATGATCCTCCAGGGCTGCTTGTTGGCCGCGGACGGGGCGATCCGGACACATTCGAGCGGCGTCGCATAGTCGCCCGCGGCATCTTTCGCGAGTTGGGCGGCGACGTCTCCCTCGTAGAACAGGTCCCCCCAGGGCTTTCTCCGGTCCGATCCGGCGCTGAACCTCATGGCCCGTTCGCGCAGGGATCTTTGGCCGGATGCGTATCCGACGGGGGAAACCGCCGGGACGAGTTCCCCCGCGGCGAGATTCATCCGCCCGGCGAATCCGGTCCGGTGGAAGGTCCCGCCCAGCCAACAGGTGCCGAGCCCCAGGGCCGTCGCTGCCAGGATGTTTTTTTCCATGCAGTACCCGTAGTCTTCCATGGCCCTGGGGGTGTCCGGGAGCGCGCCCGCGATGAAGTCCCGGGCCCCCTTGATGACGCCGTAGGTGCCCGGGGGGCGGAGTTCGGTGCGACCCAGCCGCTCCGAACGGATAAGTGCAAATCGGATCCGACTGCCGAATGGGCCCGTCGTGTTCGCGAGCAACGCCTCGGCGAGCCGTTCGATCTTTTCGGGTTCAAGGGGCACCGGGCGATAGGTCCGGCAGGAGATCCGCCGTTCGATGGCCTGGATGATGGTCATGGCACGCTCCTTTCCGCCTCTCACGTCACGGGGTTGGAACCTGCCCCATATCAGATTTTGTCGAGAGAAATCCATGGCGAAAAAAGGAGCTGGCGGGATCGGGGAAACGGGATTGCCCCGCAGGGGCGGGATGAGCCGGCTGCGGACCTTCCGGAAGAGAAACAGCTTGCAACGGTATTTCCCATGACATACCATGGGCGGACGGACGCCCCGGATGCGTGTCCCGGGGCGCAGGCGGGACGAAGGCCGAGTCTTCCAAGGGGGAGTCAGGACGCATGCAGGTTGATTTGAAGTTCCTTCTGCTACTGGCCGCATTCGTGGTCTTTGTCGCTCTGGTGCTCTACCTGGGCGGCCTGAGTGTGCGGCGGGTGTGCTTCAAGATCATTGCCGAGCTGGAAGAGGCCGGGGCCTTCAGCGCGGCCAGGGCGATTCCCATCCAGGACGAGCGGAAAAACGTCTTCCGTGTCGGCACGGGGAATATCCGACCCAAGGCCCTCAACGTACTGCTCGCCGACCAGATCGTCGTCAGGACGGGGAACGGCAACTATTATCTGAACCGGGACGCGTTGGCCCGCATGAAGGCCGGCTTGAAAGCCGGTGGTCGCCCCAAAGATCCGGCGGGAACCTGATCGCGCTGCCGCCACCCGAGGACCCTCACCGCCGCGTCGGCCGGGATCTGACCCGGGAGGCCCGGCCGAAGGATGAGTGGGCCGCAGAATGAGCGCGGCGCAGGAGGGGAGGGGGTTTATAACAAGCGGGGGCGCCGGCCGGACCGGCGCCCCCGCTTCCTGTTCGTGAGGAAACCCCGGAGATTACTCCCGACCGGGAGGCGGCGGGGCGTAGCCGTCGTTGTCCCACAGGCGGTTGAAGGGCTGGGAGTACGTCCGGCAGCGGCTGATGATGCCGAGCCGGCAGAGCGTGCTGCGCCACTCGTATTTGATGTACAGCGTTTCCACGGCGCGGGGTTCCGGGTCAAAGGCCACGATCCGGGAGGGGGAGTATTCGGTTCTGCCGTAACCGGTTCCGGCGGAACGATCCGCCCTTTCCGCCTTGGCGCCCGGAGCGGCGGCCGCGCCCCGATCGCGCAGGACCGACGGGGCGGAGGGGGCGTCCGGGGCCCCCTGGCGGAAAGACTCTTCCAGCCACTCGTCGCGCTGCCTTTCCGGATAAACCGCCACCGCGATCACCCCCATGGCGCTCCGGTCCCCGAAGGCCGCCGCGTAGGAATCCGGCGCCTCGGTGAAGAAGAACCGGTTGATCCGGTCCTGCCCGGTGCGCCATCCGGCGTACTCGTAGCTGGCGTATGGCTCGAGGATGTACATCCGTTCGTCGCTTTTGAGCCACGATTTCCGGCCGGACACGATGTTACGGCCGTCCACGGCGATCACGACCCCCACCCGCCGGTTCAGCCTGTTGCAAACCACGATCTTGTAGTGATCCCCCTTGACCGCTTCGGCATAGACCTTCTTCGCCGGGTCGCGGGCCGGGACCGGATAGAAGGGCAGCTCGATGCCGGTATCGCTGATGATCCGCACCTCGACCTGATCGCCGATACTGCCCGCCCAGAGGGGTGCGGCGCCGATGAGCGCCGCCAGAACGACTGCCGCGAACATTTTCATGACATCCTCCTGTCTTGGGTGATTGGCCGTCGATCGGCCTTTGAACGGTTAGACAGGAAGAGGCGGGGAAAAGTTCCCGAAAAAGACCGGCGCCCCGGAAGGCCCTACCAAAGCACCTGCAAGGACACGCTTCCCTCGCGGGGCAGTGCGCCCTCCGGACGTTCGATGACCCGTCCCAGCCGGGCGAGCTGATCCAGAAGGTCCGGCAGGCGGCCCGCCTCGACCCGGACGACGCCGCGGCCGGGTCCGCTGTCGGCCACCGTGCCGCCCAGTCGGTGCGCGATGTCCCGAAGGTGCTCCGGGAACGTCTCCCGGTCGGACACCGCCAGCCGCAGACGGAGCGAGGGAGCGGCGACGCCGGACAGGGACCTGTCGGCCATTTCAGACGTGTGGCGGTTCGTTGCCGCCTTGAGCCCGGCCGTCGGTGCGACCTCCGGGACGGCCGGTTGCGGCGCGGCGGCGGGGGCGGGCAAGGCCCCGGAGACCTCCCGGCCCCGCTCCATCCGGACGGTTGCGTCCTGGGCCGGCGGCGGGGGGGGCGCAAAGACGGGTTCGGCAACAGGCGCCCGGCCCGGGGGAGGCGCGGACATGGGAGGCGGCTCCAGGGCCGGGACCGCCTGGCGGAGCGGTTCTGCCGCCGGGGGCGCCGGTTCGCCCTTGAACACGTCCCCGCCCGGCGCCTGGGCGGGAGGCGCGACGGCCTGCCATTGCGGCGATCGGCCCGGATCCTGGATCAGATACCAGCCGAACACGCAGACGACCAGCAGGGCCAGACCCTCCAGCGGCAACCTGAGAGGAACGGGCATGAACAGACGCGACCACCAGCGCCTCCGGGGCGCGCCCTCTTCGCGCACCCGCGCCATGATGCGGGCCGCGAGCCAGGGGGGCGAATCGACCTCCGGCGTCGTGCGCACCGCCTGCACGACGGCCCGCAATGCGGCCAGTTCGCTGCGGCAGGCCGCGCAGTCGGCCACGTGACGCTCGACCCGCGCCCGGTCGGTTTCCGACAGGTCATCGCCCGCCAGGGCGGGCAGCATTCCCCGTATGTCGTCGTGACTCTTCATGCCCTTCTCATCCCTCTGGCGATGCAGTCCCGCACGGCCTCGCGGGCCCTGAAGAGGCGCGATTTGACCGTCCCCTCGCGCAGCCCCAGGATCTGTCCGACCTCCTCGTAGGCCATCTCCCGCATGTCCCGCAGGATCAACACCTCTCGAAATCCCGGATCCAGCGATCCGATGCAGTGTTCCAGCAGCGTCCGCAGTTCGGAACGCTCCAGCAGGTCCAGGGCCGAGGGGTCTTCCGAAGCCACCTGCAGCGGCGTCTCGTTTCCCGCCTCGTTCAGGCCGTCCAGCGACACCACCCGTTCGCGTCGCTTTTTGTCCTGCTGCCAGCGGCTGCGGATCAGATTGACGGCGATTCGGGTCAGCCAGGTGGAGAACTGGGCCTCGCCCCGAAAATCGCCGAGCTTGCGCCAGGCGGCCACGAAGGTTTCCTGGACGATCTCGGCCGCATCCGCCTCGTTGCCGCTGATGCGGAGCGCCGTATTGTAAAGCCGGCGCTGGTGCCGCAGGACGAGCTGTTCGAAGGCACGGGTGTCGCCCAAGCGGCAGGCCGCCAGCAGGCTCAGGTCGTCGGTGCGATCGTTGGCAGAGGCGCTCACAGGATCAGACGTCCGCTTCCCCTCAAATGTTCCCAAAAGTTGTGCCCGGGGCGGTTGGCAAGAGTTTTCTTTTCCGAGGCCGAACCCGTTGAAGGGCGCGGCCCCCCGGCCTCAGGCCTTCCGCTCGTTCATTTTCCCGCGCAGGAACTTGAACCCCGGTGTGATGTCCTCGGTGATGTCCATGGGGAGCAGGGTTTTGGCCGGATAGCCGATGTTCATGGCGCCGCCGGTCTTGAAGAGGTTCTCCCGGAGCGTCAGCACGCTGTGGGCCGGCAGACCGAGGGCCAGTTCATGGTCGCCGATGCCGGCAAAGGACCGGTCCCCCATGCCCGGTATCACGACCTGGGGACTGTCGAGCAGGAAGGGCAGCAGCCCGCCCTTGATGCAGGATTCTCCGAACCCCTCGAAGAACGAATGGACAATCCGCTGGTAATCGTAGCAGACCGCGTGGATCAGATGCATGATCTGGACGCCGTCCCCGTAGATCAGAACCGTATCGGGCGACATCCCGGCATCCTTCAGCGGGGCGGAGACGAAGCCGCGACAGGCCTTCAAACGGTCCTCCTCTTTCGAACGCAGCAGCATCCAGGCCCCCTCGATCCGTCGTTCCTCGGCCTGCCGGTCTTTGTGCCAGCCCTGCCTGACCTGGCTTTCCAGGATGTCCTCCCTGGAGATATCCACCCACCCGTGAAAGGCGGTGGCCGGGGTGCAGAAGTTGTCCTCCGCCGTCATGGCGACGGCCAGACCGAATTTCCGGCTCAGGGTGAAGGCCTGGCAGAGAGAGAGTTTTTTCCCCGTCTTCGAAGGTCTGAAGGCCCCTTGCGGGATCTCCCCTTCGTCCTTGATGTAGGTGATGGCGAGGGGGTACGTGGCCAGGTGCAGCCTGTCGTACAGATCTTCCCCGGCCTTTCTGAATGCATCCAGGTCCTTCATGCTCCACCTCCTTGTCCATGGGTCGATAAATGCGCCCGCCATCCGGAGGGCGGGCGGACTTCGCTTGAATCCGTGACCCGGGGCGGTCTTCGCGACGGCCCTTCCGGGCGGGAAGATCGCCGGCTCCGGCCCCGTTCACGCCGCCGAGGCCCGACCGTTCCGGAACGAAGCCCTCAGGCCATCGTCACGAGACGGAGGAATTCAGCCCGGTAGGTTTCCAGGCCCGGGAGATTCAGCGGGGAGACGCGCTTCGTTTCGATTTCGAAAAGATCGGCCAACCGTTCAGGGGAACAGTTTTCCAGCGCTGCCTTGCCGACGAGGGCGGCGCCGAAAGCCGTTGCCTCTTCCAGGTTCGTCACGGTGGTTCGGACATTTGGGAACAGGCTGGCGAGAATGCGCGTATAGACCTCGTTTTTCCGGAATCCCCCCTCGATGTAAATTTCCGTTCCCTCTTCCCATCCGGCCCTTTCCAGGGCGACCTGTGTCTGGATGGCCAGGGAAAGGTTCAGGATCGCGTAGGTTCTGCCCAGATCAGTGAAAAAGGAAGGCGTTTTTCCGCCGAACATCTCCATGAGGGGGTAGGTTCTTCCGTCTTCCACGGCCCGTGCGGGAGAATCCGGGAACATCCCGAAGGGGACCAGGGAGGGGAGCAGAAATTCGCGTCCGGCCGCCAGTACCTCTTCGAGAAGGGCCACATCGAGTGCGGGGTACGGCTGGTCGCCGTGTCGGCTCTTGAGCAACCCCATATAGGCGTCGAATTCTATGCCGGCCAGAAAAATGCTGGTCTTGACGGGTTGTGAAAATGCACTCAGATTGTAGAAAACGACCTTGCCCAGTTCGTCCTCCGAGAGGTGCACCGTATCCGTCGGATGCATGGCCACGCATACAGAGCCCGTCGAATTCAGGACAAAATCGCCCTTGGCCTGGATCAAGTAGGGGAGGAGAGCGGCGTTGGAATCGTGGATGCCGACCGTTACCGCCGTATCGGGCCGCAACCCCGTTTTCTCCGCCACGGCCGGCGTGATGGCGCCCAGGAGATCCCAGGGTTTGGAGATCACGGCGGGGAAGAGGTCCATGATGCCCAATGCGACCGCCACTTCGGACCAGGACCCATCCCGGAAATTCCAGAGCCCGGTATGGTTGGCGAGATAGGTCTGTTCGATGCCTTTCTTGCCGGTCAGGAGAAAGCCGTAGTACTGAGGCAGGGGCAGGAGGGCGCGGGTGTCGTCAAAGCGTTGCGAAAAGCGTGTCTGGACAAAATAGATCCCCTTGGCCATGCATCCCAGCCCGGGGATGTCGGGGGTGGCCATTCGGGCCTGAAAGCTCCGCGGATCGCCGAAGCGGGCCTGAAACGCCTGATGAAAGTCCGGTCCGGGATCGGTGGTATAGGAAAGGACGGGAAGGGCAAGCCGGCCGCCGGAGTCCATGCAGGCAAAGGCAGCGCCGTGGGCGGCGATGGAGATGACGCCGATATCATGGCGGGATGCGAGGGATTGCAGGCCGGCCAGGAGCCAGTCGGCTGTGGCCTCGGTCGCTTCCACGTACAGCCCGTCCTTCTCCGTTGCATCGAAGGTTTCATAGATGGAATCGACGATCCGGAGGTCTTCGTCGAAAACAAGGAGCTTCTTGTTGGTTTTACCGAGATCGAACACGCAGATTGAACGACCGGCCGACCCTGAGCGACACGCCTTCACCGACATAACGTTCACCCCCCTGTTGACTGTGCCCGTTCTTTCATCTGGTCTTCAAAGGGAAAAGATCCGGGAGCTCAGAAAAACGTGTCTTCCCGCCGCCTATCGCCGTCAAACCCGGTGTCGCCCCGCACCACAGAGGCTTCGTCCCTGAGTCAGGCCATATTGATGGTGTGGATCTTCAGCAGAAATTCCTTGAACTGCTCTTTCGTGGTCTCCCGGACGGATTCAAGCCGCACAAAAACGGCCTTGTTGTAGAACGCATATCCGTTTTCGATTTCTTCCGGGTCATCGTCGTCGTCGATGAAGCGCCTCATAAACTCCCGGGCGGCTTTTCTGGCCTCTTTCTCGTCTTTGGCCGTCGTCAGGTAATGATGCTGCTTCCGGTCCTCTTCCTCCGTCTCGCTGATCTTGATCCAGTAGTCTGGCATGGCCCCTCTCCCATCATAAAAGTGTGGCGCTTGTTTGCGTGCTTGATATGTTTGCGGTGCATACAGGATCGGGCGGAATAAATCAACCGGAGTCCGTTACCCGATCCCCCCCGCACACCCGCCCCTGAATGGGCAAAGGCCCGGGTGGGAATCATTGAGATCCGATGGCCGGGTCATCGATGCCTTGTCTATTTGCCCCCCCTCATGAATCGAACCGGAACCGGAGCGATGCCTTGCCGGTTGGTTCGCCTGTTTCGTGGAGATCCGCAGACAAGATTAGCGGGGCGGACCCGTTTTGTCCACTTGAATTCTTTTTAAAAATGAAGGAAAGAGATCCCGCGCGGATCGGCGTGACTGAAAATCACGCCTTGCGTCGCGGCAGCATCCGTTGTACCGGGCGATCTGAAACGAAGACGATCATGATGTGCTGTGTGGGCCGAGAGGCTGGATTAATGCTTCCCATTTGGTCATTTACTGGTAGAATCCCCCCGCAAGGGGGATATCGATGAAGCTCGTGGTCCGGGGGGGGAGCATTGCGGCGGGTCATGGTGTGACCAGAGGTTATGTCGATCTTATTACGGAATTCCTGTCCACGAAAGGGATCGAGGTGATCAACCGCTCACGGCACGGGGAGACCTCCTTTGACGGCATCCGCAAATTCAGCGACGACATCGATTGTTTCAAGCCGGACATCCTGCTCGTCCAGTTCGGGGTGGAAGACGCCTTCCGGAATGTCTACCGATCGGAATTTCAGGAAAATCTCGTCCGGATGGTCGGTCTGGCCCGGATGCGTTTCAATCCAATCATCTTCTTCGCCACGTCCCACACATTTGATAATCCGAACGATATGGATGCGGTGAATATCTTTTACAGGTCCCTGGGGACCGTGGCCTCGGAGCTGGGTTGCAAACTGATCCCGGTTCATAGCTATTGGGCGGGGTATCTTGAGGATCATGGCCTGAGGAACCAGGACCTTGTCCTGTCGGACCCCCGGTATCCGAATGAGACGGGTCATCAGGTCATTGCCGAGGCGATGATGAAGTGGCTGGGCATTATTTTTAACCGGCATCGATAGCGGGTGGCGTTCCCGATCGCGAATCCGCCCTTCGGGCCGGTAGTATCCATTTTGCCGGACGATCTGTAAGCCAGGGCAGCGCTGCCTGCTTTTTCAAGGCTTTCCGGCGGGACGCGGAAGGCCCCTTTCCGACAGAAATGATGGGAATCTTCCCCGGGGTGGACAAAGGCTGGAGTGTTTGATACAGTTCGGCATCCGCAAGCGAGGTCTTCGACTTATGAAAGAGCCCAATACGATTTTCCAGGACATTTCCGTTCGACGGCGGGTCATCATCACCGTCGGGATCTTTACCGTCCTGACCGTGGTGATCGGGTTATTCAGTCTGATTGCCATCGTGGAAACCAACAAGCGCCTCCATCAAAGCGTTTTTGAAGGGCAAATGATGATCAAGACCGTCGATACGGCGCGTCAGGCGCAGGTTCACTTCAAAAGACAGGTCCAGGAATGGAAAAACATCCTTCTGCGCGGGAACGATCAGCACCTCTATGAAGGCCATTTGCGCGCCTTTGATGAGGAGGACCGGCGGGTCAGGGAGGAACTGCAATCCCTTTCCGGGATGACCGCCAGCCTGGAGTTTGCCGTCCCCGAGATTTTGGAGGCAATCCGGGTTCACGATAAACTGGGTCTTCAGTACCGAGAGGCCCTGAAAGACTACAACCGGGCCGACCTGAAGAGCGCGGTGCTTGTCGACCAGAGGGTGCGGGGAATCGATCGTGAACCCACGGATCAGATTGACGCGATCGTTGCCAAGATTGAGATGCAGGCGGACGAACGGTTAACCGCGGCCGAAACGCTTTCCAGGACGCATCTGGAGGTCTATCAGAGTCTGTCCTTTTTCCTGATTCTTCTGGTCCTGCTCGGAGTCTGCTTCGGGATCTTCAATGCCTGGAGCATCCTGAAAGATCTGCCTCAGGAAGAGAACGACCGCAACGCCGAAGGATAAAATCGGTCCCTATCATGAGCGTATCGCTGTCCATCGTTATTTTCGTGATCGTCCTGGCATTGATCTTCGATTTCATCAATGGCTTCCACGATTCCGCCAATTCCATCGCCACCATCGTCTCGACCAAGGTGCTGAAGCCGTATCAGGCGGTGATATGGGCGGCCTTCTTCAACTTTGTGGCGATCCTCCTGTTTGACTCGCAGGTCGCCAAAACCGTGGGAACGGGCATCGTCAACACCTCTATTGTCAACCATACCCTGATCCTTTCCGCATTGTGCGGCGCCATTATCTGGAATCTGATCACCTGGTGGTTCGGTTTGCCGAGCAGCTCATCGCACGCCCTGATCGGGGGCCTCATCGGTGCGGGCCTCATGAGGGGGGGATTGGATGTCCTCATCTGGAAGGGGATCATCAAAACCGCCAGTTTCATCATCGTCTCTCCCCTGATCGGCCTGATCCTGGGACTCTGCCTGATGGTGGTGGTTCTGAACCTGTCCCGTCACAGCAACGTCAACCGGTCGAACCTCATTTTCAAGAAATTGCAGCTGTTCTCTGCCGCGATCTACAGCATCAGCCACGGGATGAACGATGCGCAGAAAACCATGGGCATCATTGCCCTGGTTCTTTACAGCGGGGGCTATCTGGGGCCGACCTTTCATATCCCCTTCTGGGTCGTTATCGCGTGCTACACCGTCCTGGCCCTGGGAACCATGTCCGGAGGGTGGCGGATCGTGAAGACGATGGGAACCAAGATTACCAAGCTTCAGCCCATGGGAGGCTTCTGCGCGGAAACGGCGGCGGCGCTGTCCATTATCGGCGCCTCTTTCGCCGGCATCCCCGTGAGCACGACGCATACGATCACCGGCGCCATCATGGGGGTCGGTTCGACGCGGCGCCTGTCCGCCGTTCGCTGGGGCGTGGCCGGCAACATTGTCTGGGCCTGGGTCTTGACGATTCCCGTCTCCGGCGTCCTGTCCGCCGGAATCTATTTCTTGTTGGCCGCCCTGTTCCCGTAGGCCTCAACGCCTCGGGAGATGCGCTGCTGCTTCCGGTCGTGGGGCAACCGGTCCTCCCGAAGACACCCGGTCGTTCGAAGGATCATCAACGAAAATCACCCTTGACTTTTCGATACGTCGGGAGCACAAGAAAGCATACGACATCGTTGATGGGTCAACACCTTAATTCACCCGTATTTCTAAAGGGTGATGCCATGGAGCGTTTATGGAAACCCTGCTTCCGCAAAGAAGCGGGGTTTTGTGTTTTGTTCAGCATCCATCGGGTCACATCAAGAAAGGAGGGTTTCTGATATGTGTCGGAAGGCCTCATGCTTTGCCTGGGTCCTGTTTCTGATGTTGTCCGGTTTCATATCCCATTCCATGGCGGAGCTCTATCAATGGACCGATGAGAATGGAACGGTTCATTATTCCGATAAGCCGGCTCTCGTTCCGGACGCCGCCGTTGAAAAAGAAACACCGGCAAAGCCTTCCTCCCAGGGGCGATCGTTAAAAAAGGGCTGGAATCAAGAAACCCTCGGGCAGGCCATCCTCGGGTGTACGTATGGCATGGTTTCCCCAAACCTTGCATCGTACAGGCAACGCGCATTGGAGGACGGACACCGGGTCACCGCTGACGAAATGGAAAAGGTTAAGAGCCTTCTTCTCCCGATATGCAACAAGACCTGCACGTGCGTCATGGAGAAGGTTTCCCGAAAATGGAGTTTTGATAAATTCAAGGGTCTTGCTCAAGACAATTCGGACTCGTCGGAATACTCACAATACATCAAATCCCTTTTTAAAAACAAGGAATGCCCCTTGCCGGTCCCTCCTCAATGAGGCGATTGCATAAATCTATCGTCAAGCCCCGGCAAAAGGCGTTTATCATGAATGCAGTTTACAACTCTTCCAGGTCAACAGAGCCCGATGACGAAAGGAGGGGATGAGAAATGACGAAACGATATACCCCGTTCCATGCCCCCGTCATGGCCTTCTTCTCGCTCGGTTTCTACAGGGATGTGGGTTTGAATTGGAAGGGAACCGGCTTTGCTTACCTGTTCGTGCTTTTGACGATATGCTGGGTCCTTGTTTCCGCCCAGATTCATTTTTCTGTCGTGGAACTGGTCGAGACCAAGGCGCCGGGCATTGCTCCCCAGATCCCCAGGATTACGATCATCAAAGACGAAGCCTCTGTCGATGTTGCCCAGCCGTATAACATCATGAACCCTGAAAACGGGAAAGTTCTCGCGCTCATCGACACAACCGGCAAGACGTTATCGCTGGAGGGAACGGACGCCCGGGTGCTCATGACGAGAACCGGGGTACGATACAAGAAAAACGACGGGAAGATGACCGGCTTTGAGTTCAAGGGAGTGAAACACTTCACCCTGGATCAACAAAAAATCTCGGCATGGTTGAGGATGTTTCGCAATTACGGTGCGATCGTCATCTTCTTCATAGGCATTCTGGGCTCTTTTGTTTTCAGAATTGTGCAAACGCTTCTCTATGCCGCGATAGGTCTCTTGTTTGCCAGGGGGTATAAAACAAGACCTGCCTATCAAACACTTCTCCGTATCTCGGTCATGGCCATTACCCCCGTGATCATTGTGAACACCATTTCCGAGATGGCGCGTGTAACCATCCCGCTGGAGGGGGTTTTTTATTCCATCGCAGCGATGGTCTACCTGCTATTGGGTGTGAAAGCCGTTTCGGATCAGAAGGAGGCTTGAGATGCCGCGGGGACGGGAGGAGCCGATCGAAGAAAACCCTGAATCCACACCAGAATATTCTTGACACACAAACCCCGTTTTCTATACTGCCCTCCGGCAGGACGTATATTCTTATCCACGATCCATCCATTTACAGAATCTTGATGAAGCGCTCGAAGCCGTTTGTCGACTTGACGGTCATTTGTAAAATTCAAAACCAAAGACGGGAAAATCAATGAGAGGGAGGAGACGGAAGGAATGAACTATTCGTTCTTCAGGAAGAATGCAGAAAAAGTCAGGCAAGCCATGCAGAAAGAGGGAATCGATGTGTTGATCCTGACGCATCAGCAGAAGTATTCCTATGTTGCGGGAACCTACCATAACGACTTCAACCTCGGGAACTGCCTGTTCGTCTGGGCGAAGGAGGAGCCCACGCTGCTCGCCTCGCTCGCGGAGATGGGCAGACTCATGACGGAGGGATACGTCCGGGACATCCGCTACTGGATGCCCGCGTACGCCGGCATCCAGCCCGTGAGCTTTCTGGACAACGTCGTCAACATTCTTCGGGAGCACGAATGCCACAACAAGGTCATTGCCGTGGAAATGCCGTCCATCGAATACCTGATGTACGACCACCTGGTCAAGAATCTGCCGGACGCCTCCCTCGTGGATGGCGAGCGGATGATCAACAGCGTCATGCTGCACAAGGACGAGGAGGAGTTGGAGCTGATCCGCCGCGCCTGCGCCATCGCCGACGCCGGCACCCGCATGATCCTTGAAAACGCACGGGTTGGCGTGACTGAGGCGGAACTGATCGGTTATGCCGAGCTTGAAATGCGGAGACTGGGCGCTTCCTATTACTACACGCCGAACCAATGCCTCTTTACATCCAAATTCGGCTACGGCGATCATATCCCGACCGACAGAATCCTGGTCAACGGGGACCGGATCTATTACGACCTGCATCCCGTCTGGCATGAATACCGCACGGACAGTTTCCGGACGCTCGCGTTTGGGAAACAATCGAAGGACTACATGAAGATGGTCGATTTCTTCCGGCCAGTCATCGAGGAAATGAACGCCATGTTCGTGCCCGGTGCGAGCACCAAGGAAATCGAGAAATGGTATATCAGTCGTCTCGAAGCGGGCGGCTATCCGGATTTCGGTTCCGTTCCCCTGGGGCACGGCATCGGCACGGGCCATCTGCCGCCGACATTTTGCCACGACGACGACTATATCCTCGAGGAAAACGTCATGATCGTGCCCTGTGCGCATATCTACGATTTCAAGACCAACTGCGGCGTCTTCGCACTGGAATACGTCGTGTGCGTGAAGCCCGGGAAGGCGGAGGTCTTTACGAAATACCCGCTCGATTTGATCACGATCGGATAGAAATATCGAGCCGGCACGGACGGGATCATTCCCGGCATCCTTGTCCTTGAACCGGATGAAGCCGAAAATCCATGCGCAGGGCGCCCCCTGCAGAGGAAGGCCGCATGAACGGTGACATTCTCATCCGCAACGGAACCCTTATAGACGGCACGGGCAAGGAGCGTTTCCAGGCGGACATCGCCATCGAGAACGGCACCATCAGCGACATAGGCAACCTGGGCGCCGCTTCGGCACAAACCGTCATCGATGCGCAAAACAAGATCGTTTGCCCGGGCTTCATCGATATCCATTCCCATGTGGATTTCTCGGTGGTCGGGGCGAACCATGCCGAAAGGCTCAAGCCGCTGGTCATGCAGGGCGTGACGACCGTCATCGGAGGCAATTGCGGCTATTCGAGCTGCAGCATCCCCGCACGGAACCGGGACATGACGTTGACGTACCTGGAAAACCTCTCGGGTGAATCCCAGCAGGACATCGTCACCTGGACCTCCCCCGCGGAGTTCTTTGAGAAACTGGAAGACCAGGGCCTGCTCGTGAACCTGGGGACGCTTGCGGGCCACGGCTCGTTGAGGATCGCCGCCTCCGGCCTGGAGACCCGGTTGCTTGACGAAGCCGAACAAAAGGCCATGGAGGGCTATCTCGAAGAGGCCCTGGACATGGGCTGCCTGGGGCTTTCGACCGGTCTGCAGTATTTTCCCGGCCTGCAGAGCGACATGGCCGAATTGACGGGGCTGGGGGCGGTCTTGAAGCGCTGCGGCGGCATTTTCACCTCCCACATGCGCAGCTATTCCCATACGATCGACAGGGCCATCGATGAAGTCAGCGCCGTGGGAATGCGCTGCGACATCCCGGTGCAGATCTCACACCTCTACTGGCAGCCCTATTCCAAGGGGCTGGGATGGATTACCCGGCCCGCCGTCAGGCTGGGGTCATACGCCTACAACAGGCTGAAGATCCCCATCCCCATCGAAAAGGGCCTGAACGGCATCATCGGATTGATCGACGCCAGCCGCCGCAATGGCACCGACATCGCCTTCGACCTCGTGCCGACCTCGCAGGGTTTCACCGAGCTGTTTGCATTCCTGCCGCCCTACGTATCCCGGGGCAGCAAGGCCGAGGCCCTGGCCAGGCTTGCGGGCCGGGATTTCAGAAAAAGGGTGCTCCATGACATCTTCCATGTGGAACCCGACTGGCCGCACAGTGAAGGCGCCACCTGGTCGTTCAACTATCTGAAAATGACCGGCTGGGAAGGCCTCAGGGTCATGGCCGTCATGAACCCGGACAACGCCTGGATGGAAGGGCGGACGTTCGTCGAGATCGGCAAGGCGCTTTCCAAAAAGCCTTTCGACGCCCTGTGCGACCTGCTGATTGAGGAAAAGGGCCAGGTCATGGTTTTCCATACGCCCCTGGAGCCCGACGACCCGTTTGCCTTCCGCTCGATGTGGTCGGGATTCATGCATCCCGATTCCGTTCCCGCGACCGACACCATCCTGAGGCCCATCGGCAGGCCGTCGCATGTCTTCTATGACTGCTTCCCCCGCTTCATCTCGTTTTTCGCCAAAGAGAGGCGGATGATGAGCCTCGAAGAGGCGGTGCGCAGGACCACGGCCCGGCCCGCGGAAATCATGAGGCTCAAAAACCGCGGCGTGCTCAAAAAAGGCGCCTGCGCCGACATCACCATCTTCGATTTCGACCGGCTCGGCACCAGGGCGGATTTTTACAATCCCTGTGTCTACCCGGAAGGGATAGTGCATGTGATCATCAACGGACGCAGCGTGTTACATGCCGGCGAATTTAAAAAGGAGGTCCTGGCCGGGGCCGTCATCCGGCGCACGGACTGACACGGCCTCGATGCGGAAGGAGCGATCATGAAGAATCTGAAAGGCAGGACGGCGATCATCACCGGCGCGGCGGGCGGCATCGGCACCCAGGTGGCGAGGCTTTTTGACGGCCACGGAGTGAATCTAGTGCTGACGGACATCCAGGCCGATGGACTGGAAAAGACCGCCGCCGGCCTGTCGGGAAATGCACTCAGAATTGTGTGCGACATCACCGACCGGACGGAGGTTCAAAACCTTGTGAACGAATCCGCGAGGCGCTTCGGTAACGTGGACATCCTGGTGAACACGGCCGGCATCATCATGCCCGCGCTTTTCGAAGACTGCTCTTATGAAGACATCGAGAAGCAGCTCAGAATCAACCTGATGGGCGCCATCACCTGTGCGAAAGAGGTCATCCCGGTCATGAAGAGATCGGGCGGCGGGCACATCGTGACCGTCTCATCGATGGCCGGCATCGTGCCCGAGACCTACAGCGCGATCTACACAGCCACCAAGTTCGCCTTGAGGGGCTTCAGCCTGACGATCGGCATCGAGCTCAGGAAGCACGGCATTGGCGTTTCGGCGATTTTCCCCGATTCGGTCGCGACGCCCATGCTGAAGTACGAGGCCAGCCACGGCGGTTCACCGCTGACGTTCCTGTCGTCGCCGCAGGCCCCTTCGATCGTTGCGCAGGCGATCCTGAAAGCCATCTTGAAGAACCGGGCCGAGGTGTATGTGCCGGCCTCCACGGGCGTGTTTTCGAAGGCGATCATGTGCTGGCCTTGGGCGGTCACGAAGATCTGGCCCGTCCTGGAGCATCTCGGCAATAAGAACAGGACCCAGGTCGAGAAGACGCTCAGGGAAATCCTCCCCTGAAACGCCGTGCGCCAGAACAACAATAAATACAATTCAAACCGGAGAAGAAACGCGGGAAACATTCCCGGCATCTGGGAAAGGGCCTGCTTTTTGCGCCCTACGCTCCCGCCCCGCCAGATTGTCACCGATTACGTTTTGTTTTGTCGCAGAATAACTTTCGCCCGACAAGCGCCATGGCAGACAGTTCTTTTAAATATTTAGCAAAGACGGGCTTTGGGATCATTTTTTATGCCTATCAACATCGCCTAACGGGCGCGGCCAAACATGCCTCGTGTATGTCCGAACGAATAAAAGGTGAGCTTTGCTTACACGTGACGCTGGGTGTGCTCTTATATTTAAATTCTAAACCGCCAACAATCAATGGAGAATTTTCTTTGACTGCGATTCGCTCCCGACTAGAAAGTCAATACGATTTCAATTCGTACCCCCGCTCCATGAAGATCCGGAGGCAGGCGTCCGCGACGTCCGGGTCGTAGAGCCGTCCTTTGTTCTTTTCGATCTCCGCCAGGGCGGCCTCGACGCCCCGCGCCGGGCGGTAGGGCCGGTGGGAGGCCATCGATTCCACGACGTCGGCCACGGCCAACACCCGGGCCTCGATCAGGATCTGGTCCCCCTTCAGTCCGCGGGGATAGCCCGATCCGTCCAGGCGCTCGTGATGCTGATGGACGATCTCCGCGAGGGGCCAGGGCGATTCGACGTCCTTGACGATTTCGTATCCGATGTCGGCATGCCCCTTGATCAGGGAGCACTCCGCCTCGGAGAGCTTACCGGCCTTGGTGAGGATCTCCGTGGGAAGGGCGATCTTGCCGAGATCGTGGATCGCGCCGGCCATCCGGAGGCTCTCGATCTGATCCGCCGGCAGGCGCATCTCGGCGGCGATCGCCCGGGCGAGGTCGGCCACTCGGCGCTGATGGCCCGCCGTGTAGGGATCCTTCATGGATAGGGCCACGCCGAGGACCTGGAAGGTCGTTTCCACCGCGCGGCGCAACTGCCTCAGCGAGTCCCGAAGCCGGTCTTCCGTCTGTTTGCGCCGGGTGATGTCGCGGGTGATGTTGACGCTGTGGGGCACGCCGTCGACGTCGATCAACACGGAGGAGGCCAAGCCGTAGAGGGTCCTGCCCTCCTTAGTACGGAAAGCGGCCTCGAACTCGTGGATCTCGCCCTCTTTTCCCAGTTCGTCCAGGAATCGTTGCCTCTCCCCGGAGTTCACCCAGATGCCGCATTCCGTCCAGGTCTTTCCCAGGAGGTCCGCTTCGGCGTATCCCGTCGCCCGGGTGAACGCCTGGTTGATCAGGACGCACCGGCCGTCTTCGAGCCGGTTGATGTTCAGGGGGACCGGGCAGATCTGAAATATCGTCCGCAGCCTTTCCTCGTCCTTGGCCAGGTCCTCCAGGGCGTGTTTGTAAGCGGTGATGTCCGCGGTGAATCCGGCGAGATAAACGGGCTTCCCTTTGGAGCGGATCGGGAATTTCGTGGTGAGGTATTGCCGTCCGTCCAGTTCCTCTTCCACCGTGATTTTCTTGCCGCCGTGCAATACCTGCAGGTCGTCTTCGATCATGCGATTGGCGAGCTCGGACGGGAAGAGATCGAACATGGTCTTGCCGATCATGTCCCGGATCGGCCGCCCCAGCATCGTTTCGTAATTGCGGCTGAGGATGATCGAGCGGCCGCGGTCGTCCTTGACGAAGATGTGAACCGGGCTGTTCTCCAGGAACTGCTTGAAGATCCCCTGGGTATCCCTCAGCGTCTCCTCCGCCTGACTCTGCTTCGCGGCCGCCTGTTCGAGCTCGGCGATTCTCCGCCGCAGCGCCGCGATTTCCTCGATCGGTTCGTCGTTTCCTCTCGTCCGGGTGTCCATACGCCTCCTGGAAGGGCAGATTGCGTCTCTGGAGAAGATCGGGGGCTGACACGGAATGTAATTTTTTGATGACACGCACGCTAAGGAATTATCGCCCCGATGTCAAACGAAATATCGGCAACTGAAAAGATTTTTCCCCCGGGCGGCCGGTTCTCGCCTCCGCGTCGGGGATGGCTGCGGCCGGCATCCCCTTCGTCGTCACCTGCACCGCCCGCACCGTCCGGGAGCAGATCGCCCTGCACGCCCAGGGGCGCGAGGCGCTGGCATACGTCAACACGCTCCGCCGGGTCAGGTCTCCCTCTGCCACCACTGCAAGCAGCCGGTCCTGGAGGCGGTCGTAAGTTTTGTCTATGAACCTTTTCATGGGTGTCCTCCTTGAGTGCATTAATGGGCGGCAGCTGTACGTTACGCTCAGGATTCTGGCCCCCTTCATTCAATATCCTTATAAAAATCCAATGATGAACGCATGAACGTATATCGTTCAGGCGATGGCGGTCCCTTGATCTTGTCTTCTGGTTTCATTTTGAGTGTAATTGCTTCTGTTGGACATGCAGTCGTACAAAGACCGCACCCAATGCATCGCTCCATATTAATGGTAAGACAGTCATTGTTTGCCATGATAGCGTTCATCGGGCAACGTTCAATGCAGCTTTCACAGAGGGTACAAAGCTTATCATCCAGACTCGAAAAGTAATTAGAGCCGGAATACTTTGCAGGATTTGGTATCATCTTAAGGAATCTCAGCAGGTTACAACATTCAGCACAACAGTTGCAGAGACACTCGACATTTCTGCTATCTCCACCAACCTGATGGACGAAACCCTCATCTTCCGATTTTCTTATTACTTGTAGGGCCTCGTCTTGAGTAATCCACCTTCCAACACCATACTCCTCAATCGCATACTCTGCGTAATAGTCAAAGGCGATGCAGACGTCCAGAGGCTGTTTGCATCCCGTTTCCAGCACCTTCATCTTCGCGGCACAGGCGCAAGGTACCAGACCAATCCTGTTTTTGCTTTCAATGATTCTTTTAATGTCATCATAAGGCATCACTGTTTTATTGATGTCCAAAGAGACATCTATTGGGACGGTTCTCAGTGATCTCGATTTGGGAATGAAACCACCCCACATGTAATCTTCATACATTTTTGCTAATTCACTATCGAGCCCCAGGACAGATTGATGCTCGAAGAATCCATGCATGAAGGGCGCAGCAGCAAAATACTGAACACCATCTTTTTTGAGAGGGAAAAGGAGTCCCTTCTTCTTCATTCTTTCCAAAAGGACCTTAACCGCTTCCGACGTTTGCCCAATCCTTTTAGCGATATCCTCGGTCCTTTCCAGTCTTCTTTCCATATGGAGATAAAGCTCCGCTTCCTCCCGGGTAAATATCTTCTGTAGGATCTTGATTTCTATACCGGAAGATGTTGCTGAGAAACCGACAGAATAGCTGTCAATACGCTCTCTCAATCTCTGATAGATATCATCGTTCATAATGACTCCTTTAGGGGGTGTTATTATTCCTTAGAGACGATGACTGTCTTCCGCAAGAGCTGGCCTTGGAAAGCTGGATAGCGATATACTTGATAAAACTGTCCTCTGCTGTTCCTCCATGATAACATTCTTAGTACCTGTCCTGAAGAACCCAGGCCACTCCCATTAATCGCTAAGGTCCTTCAACTTTTTTCCTTCAAAAAATCCATATAGGCTTTCGCCGTTTCTTCAGGCTTCTCCATGATCGGGCAATGCCCCGTGTCCTTCAGGATAACCGTCTTGAAATTCTTCAGATTCTTTTCCAGTGACGCAACGCTCCCGACATCGAATAATTTATCCTGATCCCCCCATAGGATCAGGACGGGTGCCTGAATCATGGGCAGAATCGGTAGCAAAGAATATTTGGAAGCATTAAACGGCTGGCATTCGTCCCATATCTTCTTGTTGAACGCCCTGTGGGCGAACCAGTCTGCGGCCAGGATTTTCTTGAAAGATGCAGGCATTGGGAGGGGTTTGACGTAAACCAATGACATGAGCCTATCAAATTCATCCATGTTTTGGGGCAGCAACAGATTATTGCCCTTCTCCAGCTCCATGACAAACTCGGTCTTCTTCTGCGATGGGACACCGGACGTGTCCAGCAGGGCGAGCGTCAGAACCTTCTCCGGGTGTTTCGCTCCGTAGGTTGCGGTGATTGCGCCTCCCAGTGAATTTCCCGCCATGTGGAATTTGTCGAGCTTCAGCACCTTCACAAACCGGTCGATGCGCTCCACCTGGCTCTCCCTGTCGTAACGGTCTGTCGGCACCTGTGAGCTTTCACCGAACCCCGGGAGGTCGGGGATAATCCAGTGGTAGCCCTTCGGATACTTGGCAAACGCCGTCCAGAAGTCCTTGTTGCAGCCGAATCCGTGGAGGAGGACGACCGTTTCTCCTTTTCCCCCTTCCAGGTAGACGATCCGGTGATCGTCGACTTGAACCTCCTTCTGGACGAGACCGGCGGAACGGCGCTGCGCATCGACCGCAAACTTGAACACAGATTCCGGGAAAAGGAAGTAAAATGCCGCCAGCAGGATGAAAGCGGCGACGACAACGATCAACCCATACTTTAAAAATTTTTTCATTTTATCCCCTTCTTCCTTTTGAAAACAAAAAACCCCGCTTCTTTTCAGAAACAGGGTTTAAATAATCTCTTCATGGCATCACCCTTTAAAAAAAGGGTTAAAATAAGAGATATCAACCTTTTGACGATGCCCTATTTGAATTTGGTTCTTTGTGCTCCCAATGCTTTGAAAAGTCAAGAAACAAATCTCATTTATAACCATTTGAAAGGTTTGGTATCTGTCGATTTTGACGGATTTTTGACTACAGGAAGGATCGCGCAGGCTATGATTGCGGGGTGCGCTTTTGTTGGTAGCGGTTGTCCGATCTAAGCAGAGGGTTTCCATGCTGATTCCCTGGCGCTGGCTGAAAACCAGGATCGCCTCCTTTTACTGAAGCATTTCGTTTTGACGCTTCGGCTTCCTATCCGAGCTTGGCGCCGATCTCTCGGAGCAACTGATTGAACGTGATCGGTTTGAAAAGGAAGTAATTTTCTCCAACCTGGTACTCTGAGGCGCCAACCTGGCTTCGGGTGAAAATGGCCGTCACAAAAATGATGGGGATGCCCTTGGTCGATTCATGGTTTCGCAGCACGTCGGCGACCTCTGTTCCCGACATTTTCGGCATGATAATGTCCAGCAGAATCAGGTCGGGTTGATGCTGGATCGCCATGTCGATCCCATCTCGACCGTTGTAAGCCGTCAGGACTTTGTAGTGATTGGTTGCTTCCAGATTGAGCTTGACCAAATGACAGAAATCTTCCTCGTCATCTACGATGAGGATCGTTTTGTCGGTGACGGGAACCAATTTCCTGAAGATGTGCATTTGTTATCCCTGATGCGGGAGTGCCTTATCCGACCAGCTGTACCCTTATCATATTTTGAGTCAGAGTTCCGCCAATTTCCATTTCTCAATCCAGGGAAACAGCGGCTGAAAGCCGTCCGCTGGATTAGCGGGTTATACACTATAGATAGTCCTTTCTTGGTGGACTGAAAAAGTCCAGTACTTCACCGGGCTCTACGATTTCAATGCTATGCTCTACATCGCGAGGAATAGAGTATGAATCACCCGGACCAATTTCGCTTCCGACATTATCAATGATAATTCTATATTTTCCGGAGATCACATATCCGCTCTGCTCATTCGGATGCTTATGTAACGGAGGGTTGTCCTCTTTCTTGTAAAGCATTTTCGTTACCATTGATTCCGGTCCATGTGAGAGCAGAACAAAATCAACTCCCAGGAAGCTTCTCTTCTGTGCCTCATTCGATTTAACGATCATACTGTCTCCTTAATGGTGTATAACAATTAATATACGGGGTAAGCTTTTTCCGATATTTGCTGCAAGCCTACTCCATTTGGCACAAAATGCAAACCCAACAATAACCATAAAATCAAGCATAATGAAATTCGGAGCCCGACTTTTGGTCCTTATTATCAGCAAATGCCCGGCGGGTAATTTATAGGAAATTTGTCCGGTGTAAATAAAACTTGCATCAATGAATACAGCTTGAAAGAGTGCATGATGGTTTGAATTAGCGACTACTCAACTAAAGGAAGCACACAAGAATCGGATGAACCATAAATGATCTGCTAGAAATCAAGCTTGCAGCTTTGTCCATCCGGGAGAGGCTTAACAGTCCTGACCCCGAAGATGTTAAAGCCGCAATGAAGGAGTATGCCGACTTGGTGGATCGTTTTTTTGAGATTGAAGAAAATTTAGCCCCACCTCAATACAGCGGTGCAAAAAAGGATTTCGAGTATCTTCTGAGGCTGCTGGATCTTGCGATTATTTATCATTTGCCTAGTGACTGTCAGGAGCACTAGGCAGCCACCTTCCCCTGCTTCCCGCACCAAAAACATCGATAGAGAAATAACAAATCATCACAGATAATGCCTTAAAAGGGTAGCAATAGGGTAGCAGCGCAAAAAAGAAGGGGTTACGAATAATTCGTAACCCCTTGATTTCTGGAGCCGGAGAGGGGGGTTGAACCCCTGACTTGCTGATTACGAATCAGCTACTCTACCACTGAGTTACTCCGGCTTTTTCGAGTCTTACGCCCTGTCGAACGGCTTTCCCGCTTTATACCAAGCACTTTTCCTTGTCAAGCGATTATCGCCCGCCGCCGGCCGCAGGGATCGGTCTTCCGACGACGCGCCGCCATCCCGCCCGCCATGCCCTAACCCCCACGTTTGCCTTGACATTACGGGGGGCTCTGCATATGATGCGCCATCCAAGACAGCGAAGGCCTGGGCGTGCCGGAACAGGGAGATGGCGCGGTTGCGGGCACGCCTCAACCGTTGGCGTCGGACACTCCGGGGAAGGAGGTCATTCATGGGGGAACGGATTCGAAAACTGTTCACGGTCACGCCCTTCAAGATCACGGTGCTCGTCATCCTCATCGCCCTGACGCTCTTTTTTGTCGACGTGCGCTTCATCAAGTTCATGGAGCTCAAGGCCCTCGATCTGAGGATGGTTTCACGCGGCGAGCTGCCGTCGGGGGGCGAGACGGTGATCGTCACCGTCGATGAAAAAAGCCTCAACGAGCTCGGGCGCTGGCCCTGGCCGAGGACGACCGTGGCAAAGGTCGTCGAGCGCCTGAAGGCCGGAGGGGCCAAGGCGGTCGGCTTCGACGTCGTCTTCGCGGAACCGGACGAAAATTCCAGCCTGAAGACCCTGGCCAGTCTGGGCAGTGAGATGAAGCGCCTGGGAATCCGTGACCGGCAACTGTCCTCGCTGATCGGCAGAAAGCAGAGAGGGGCCGATACGGATGCCGCCCTGGCGCAGGCGATTGCGCGGGCCAAAAACGTCACCCTCGGGTACTTTTTCCATATTCAGAAGCGGGACGCCGAACACATGACCGAGCGGCAGATCAGCGAGGGGGAGAAGTACATCCGCAATTCCCGCTACGCGACGGTCAAGATGACACCCGAATCGAATGATTCCCCCATCGTGCCGGCTTATGCCGCGGTGACCAACCTGAAAGCCATTTCCGCGGCGGGGCAGAACAGCGGCTATTTCAATGCCTTCCCGGACTCCGACGGGACGATCCGCTGGTCGCCGCTCGTCATCAAGTTCCGCGACGGCTACTACACGTCGCTGGCGCTCTCCACCCTCTTGCAGTATCTCGACGGGCCGATGCTGACCCTGAATCTGGCCGAATTCGGCGTAGAGAGCATTCGGCTCGGTTCGATCGAGATTCCCACGGACGAGTCGGGCCGGCTGCTCCTCAACTACCTGGGACCCGCGAAGACGTTTCCCCACTATTCCGCCGCGGATGTCTACGCGAACCGCCTGCCGGCGGGAACCTTCAAGGACAAGATCGTCCTGATCGGCGCGACGGCGACGGGGATCTACGATCTGCGCGTGACGCCCTTCAGCGCCGTTTACCCCGGGGTCGAGATCCACGCGACGGCGATCGACAATATTCTGCATCAGCGATTCCTCCTCCATTCCGCGTGGACGATGTTTATCGACATGTGCGCGATTATCCTTTGCGGCCTGCTCATCGGCATGGCCGTGCCGCGGCTCAAGGCGGTGCAGGGCGTTCTCTTGATCCTGGCCTCGCTGGCCGTCTTCGTCGTGCTCAACGCGGTCATCTTTTCCCGGTTCAACATCTGGCTCAACCTCATCTACCCCGTCCTGACGATGATGACCATCTATCTCGGCATCACGGTCTACCGCTATGTGACGGAAGAACGGGAGAAGAAGAAGATCCGGGGCGCGTTCCAGTATTATCTGACCGCCTCCGTCATCACCGAAATGCTGAAGGACCCCGATAAGCTGAAGCTGGGGGGAGACAAGAAGGACCTGTCCGTCCTGTTCTCGGATATCCGGGGATTCACCACCGTTTCGGAGAAGCTGTCGCCGGAGGAACTGGTTCACCTGCTGAACGAATACCTGACGGCCATGACCAACATCGTCTTCAAGTATGAAGGGCTCCTGGACAAATACATGGGAGACGCGATCATGGCGGTTTTCGGCGCCCCCCTGGACCAGCCCGACCACGCCCTTCGGGCCTGCCGGACCGCCCTGGGGATGATGGAGGCCCTGAAGACGCTCCAGAAGAAATGGACCGATGAGGGCCGGCCGGTGCTCGACATCGGCGTGGGGATCAACTCGGGCGACATGGTCGTGGGAAACATGGGCTCCGAGATGCGCTTCGACTACACGGTCATGGGGGACAGCGTCAATCTGGGCTCCCGGCTCGAAGGGATCAACAAGGAGTACGGCACCAACATCGTGATCAGCGAATACACGTACGCGGCCGTCAAGGAAAAGCTCTGCTGCCGCGAACTGGACATGGTCCGGGTCAAGGGGAAAAAACTGCCGGTCAGGATCTACGAACTGCTGGGAGAGAAGCGGGACGAGGCGAAATGGCGGGACCTCATCCGTCTGTTCGACGAGGCCCTGGCCCTTTACCGGCAGGGATGCTGGGATGACGCGATGGCCGCCTTCCGGAAGGTCCTGGAAGTGAGACCGGGCGATCCGCCCTCGGAACTCTATCTCGAGCGGTGCATTGAGCTCCAGAAGCAACCTCCGCCCGAGGACTGGGACGGGGTCTGCACCATGACGCGGAAGTAGCCGGTATCGATATGTCAGTTCCCGCGGAAGAGAAATATCGCAGCTGGGTCGAGGTCGACCTGGATCATTTCACCCACAACGGGGAGGAGTTGAAGCGGATCGTCGGCCCGGACGTGAAGATCCTTCAGGTCGTCAAGGCGGACGCCTACGGTCACGGGGCGATCGAGATATCGAACGTGGCCCTGAAAAACGGGGCGTCCATGCTGGGGGTGGCCAACGCCGACGAGGGCGTGCAACTCCGGGTCAGCGGCATCAGCGCCCCGATTCTCATCCTGAGCCCCTCGCTGACCTCCGAGATCGACGAAATCATCAAGTACAACCTGACCCCGTCCGTCTCGGATCTCGGATTTGCCCGGGAACTCGAGCGGCGCTTCCGGAAGGCCGGCGCCCGGCGTCCGGTCCACATCGAGGTGGATACGGGCATGGGGCGCGGCGGCACCCTCTACGAGGGGGCGCTGCCCATGATCCGCCAGATCGTTTCGTGTCCACATCTTGAGGTCGAGGGGATCTTCACCCACCTGTCCTCGAGCGAGCAACTGACGGATTACAACGACATGCAGTGGGAGCTGTTCCGGCGCCTGCTGGACGAACTCGCGGCGGCGAACATCCGGATTCCCGTCCGCCACATGTCGAACAGCGGCGGCGTTCTGAACTACCCCGCCTTCCATCTCGACATGGTCCGGCCCGGGATCATGTCCTACGGGGTCTACCCGTCGCTCGAGACGGAGACGCGGGCCTATCTCAAGCCGGTCATGAGCTTCAAGACGCGGGTGGTGCTCGTCAAGGAGTTTCCCGCGGGGCGCGGCATCGGCTACGGGAGATCCTACGTCACGGAGCGGCCGACGAAGATCGCCACGATTCCCGTCGGGTACGGGGACGGCTATGGGGTGATTCTGTCCAACCAGGGGGAGGTCCTGATCGGCGGCCGGCGCGCGCCCATCGTCGGCCGGGTTTCCATGGACATGTGCACGGTCGACGTGACCCATGTCGAGGATTGCCGGATCGGCGACGAGGTCGTCCTGCTCGGGCGCCAGGGCGACGAGTCCATCTCGGCCAATGAAATCGCAGACAAGGTCAAGACGATCAGCTACGAGATCCTCTGTGCGCTGGGCAAGCGCGCGCCGCGCATCTTCCTGAGCCAGGGGATGCGGGACTCCGTCGAACCCCGCCTGCGCCGGATCTTCATCCCCGACGAGGAGCGGTCCCTGGCCCGCATCGACAGCATCATCCGCAACTGCTTCCAGACCCGGGCGAGAAACGTCGAACTGGGCGACGCGATCTACTACGAGATGTTCGAAACCCTCTTCGGCAAGGAGGACCGGCAGCTCGAACTGCGGACGGACTTCCGCTACGACATCTCCGTGCGGGCGCTGCCGCCGGAGGCGGGCGGGAAGCCGCACGCGCGCGGCGACTATTTCCAGGTGACGACCCATGTCGAATACGTCAAGACCATCCGGAATTCCGTGTTCATGATCGGCTGCGCCCTGAACAACGAACAGCTGGAACAGTTTTTCGACGACCCGCGCTGCGAGTACCGCTGGCTTCTGAGCCGGGGCGAGGACCTCGTGGCGGCCCGGGATTTCCGGGTCGATGCCGTTCGGATCGACGGGGAGAAGATCCCGCTGATCCGGGCCGAAAACACCGACCGGGGCTATGAAGTCTGGTGCGGGGGCGACATCCTCCGGAAAAAGCTGAATCGGCCGGTTAAGGTCGAAATCGAAATCATCACGAAGAAATCGAGAAGTGGCAACATCTTCTCCGTCTATCTGGTCTACCCGACGCGCGGGCTCAACATCTCCTTCAACTATGCCGGGACGGGTCTCAAGAACGTCCGGGAGGTGAGTTTCTTTGCGGGCAAGCACCCCGATCCCGAGGTCGTCCGCGAAAAGGGGAAGTCGATCGCCCTCGCGGTCCGCGCCGATGAATGGATCTTCCCCAAAAGCGGCGTGACCTTCATTTGGGATGCGTGACGGGCGGACGGAAGGCAGACAAACGTTGCCGGGAGCGGGAAAAATGGAAAAGCTGAAGGTGGGTGTCATCCTGGGCGGCATGTCCTCGGAGAAAGAGGTTTCCCTGAACAGCGGCCGGAACGTTTACGACAATCTGGACCGGGAGGCCTACGAGGCCGTCCCGATCTTCATGGACGCCGACGGGCGCTTGTGGGTGATCCCCTGGCAGCTCGTTTCGCAGAACACCACGACGGACATCGTGGAACGCCTTGAAACCGAGGCCCGGCGCATCCCGTACGAGGGGCTCGCCCGGGAGATCGATTTTGCCTTCATTTCCCTCCACGGCAAGTACGGCGACGACGGGTGCATCCAGGGCCTCCTGGAGCTTCTGCGGATCCCCTACACCGGACCGGGGGTCCTGGCCTCGGCCCTGGGGATGGATAAGCACCTCCAGCAGAAAATCCTGCGGGCCGCCGGCATCGGCGTTCCGGACAGCCTCCTCGTTCGCGAGGAGGAATGGCGGCGGGACCGGGCCGCCGTCAGGAAACGGGTATGCGAGCATTTCCCCTATCCGTTTTTCACCAAGCCGATCCGGGAGGGATCGAGCGTCGGCGTCACCGTGATTCGGGACGGGAACGACCTGGACAAAGGAATCGAGGCGGCGCTGGAATGGGACCGGGCCGTCCTGGCGGAAGAGTTTCTGGACGGCATCGAGTTCTCCAGTATCGTTCTGGAGGAGGACGGCGTGGCCCGGCCGCTCGAGGTGACGGAGATCCTGCCCCAGAGCGAATATTTTACCTATGACGACAAGTACATGCCCGGCCGCTGCCGGAAGTTCACGCCGCCCAAGAACATCCCCGCGGCCATGGTGGAGCGGATCGAAACCGAGGTCCTGCGCGCCTTCCGGGCCCTGGGCTTTCGTTCCTACGGCCGGATCGACGGGTTTTATCTGGCCGACGGCCGGATCCTGATCACGGATCCCAATTCCTCGTCGGGCATGGCCCCGTCTTCCTTCTTCTTCGAGCAGGCCGCCTCTTCCGGGATGCTCCCGTCGATGATCATCTCGCGCCTGATCGAGAACGCCCGGAGGATCCATCAGGAAAAGTGCGGCCCGCTATAGGTCTTTACAAGCGCATCGAACAATCATATAGAAAGAGGCGATGGTCCGGTTCCGCCCGGGACCCTGCGGGGCGTCGTCAGTGCGCGTCCCGTTGCGGCCTCCCGGAGGGATCGGGAGAAATCGAAAAAAATCCGGAATAAGGAGGATATGATGAAGCTGCGGATGAGGGGGTGGATAGGGGGATGGGTGATCGCTTTTGTGCTGGTCATGGCGACGTCGGCGTCCGCCTTCGAACTGGGTGCCCGGGGATGGGTGTGGTTCCCTGAACTCAAGAATCTGGACATCCAGGCGACCACCTCCGGGGTTGAGGGGACGAAGATCGACACGAAGGACGTGCTGGACATCGGGAACGAGGCGACCTACTCGGTCGAGGCCTTCGGCGGGGTGGGGCGCCACCACCTGAGCCTGATGTTCACCCCCTTCGATTACCAGGAAAGCCAGATCCTCGCTTCGAATCTCAAGTTCAAAGGGGCCAACTTCCTGATGGGCACAGCGGTCGAGTCGGAGATGGCGTATTCCATGTTCGACCTCAAGTACCAGTACGATTTCATTGATATGGAGAACATCCTGGCGGGGTTTTCCGTAGGCGGCATCGTCCAGGTCAAGTACTCCACGGGCAGCTTCAAGCTGAACGCGACCGGGACCGGGTTCGACCGGACGGAATCCTTCGAATCCTGGATTCCCATGCTCGGGCTGGGCGTTCATGTCGGGCTTCTGGCGGACCTGCTCGAGCTCAGGGCCCAGGCGACGGGGGGGGCGTCCGATTCCGAAAACTACGCCTACGAAGCCCTGGCGGACCTGTCCCTCACCCCCTTTCCGTTCCTCGACATCCACGCCGGCTACAAACTGGTCCAGCTCAAGGTGGACCAGAACAACTACATGATGGATGTGTTCTATACGGGCCCTTATGCGGGCCTGACGCTCGGATTCTAAAGGGGACGAAGATTTCAAGGCATGGAAAACACGGGAAAAGAAAAATTGAAGGTCGGCGTCGTCATGGGGGGGATCTCCTCGGAGAAGGAGGTCTCGCTTGAAAGCGGCCGGAACATCTTCAGCAAGATCGACCGCGGCGCCTACGAGCCGGTCCCCATCTTCATGGACAGCCGGGCCGGCCTCTGGGAGATCCCGCTCAAGCTCCTCATGCGCAACAGCACCCGGGACATCGAGGAGGACCTGGAAGCGGAAGCGACGCCGGTTCCGTACGAGGCGCTGAAGGCGCGGGTGGACGTCGTCTGCCTGGGACTGCACGGCAAGTACGGCGAGGATGGGTGCATGCAGGGACTGCTGGAGCTCCTGAAGATCCCCTACACGGGATCCGGCGTGCTGGCCTCGGCCCTGGGCATGGACAAGTACGCCAGCCGCAAGGTTCTCGCGCTCGAGGGCATCGATGTTCCCAGGACGGCCCCCCTGGAGATCGCCGCGTGGTCCGGGGGGCGACGGGAGGAGATCCTGGCGGACATCGAGGGCCGGATCGGCTATCCCTGCGTCGTCAAACCCGCCCGGGAGGGATGCAGCACGGGGGTGGAGAAGGTTTCGACGCGGGAGGCGCTGGCGGCCGCCCTCACCGAGGCCTTCCGGTGGGACCGGCAGGCCCTGGTGGAGGAACACCTCACGGGGATGGAGGTCACCTGCGGCGTGATCGGAACGGACGCCCCGCGGGCGCTGACGCCGTCGGAGACGATCGCAACCGCCGAGGTCCTGTCCCTCGAAGACAAGTTTCTCTACGGGCAGGGGGAAAACAAGACCCCGGCCCGGCTTCCCGAAGAGACGCTCGCCCGGATCCAGGACGTCGCCGTCCGGACCTTTCGCGCCCTGGACCTTAGGGGCTATGCCCGCATCGACATGTTCGTCCTGGCGGATGGACGGGTGGTGGTCCTCGAACCGAACACCCTTCCCGGCATGACGCCCTCGACCGTCCTGTTTCACCAGGCCGCGGCCTCGGGGATCACGCAGGCGGGTCTGATCGAGGCCATCATTGCCGCCGCCGTCGAGGTGCACGCCAACAAAAAGGGACCCTTGTAGATGAACGCAATTTCCGCTGCCCTGGATGGACTGGGCAAGGCCATGCTGTCCTACGTGGAGGAAATGGGGCGGATCCTGCTCCTGTTCCTCTCCGTCATGGCCTGGATGTTCCGGCCGCCCCTCAAGGCGCGGAACATCTTCAAGCAGATGGAATTCGTGGGCGTCAAGTCGATCTTCGTCGTGGTTCTGACCGGGACCTTCACCGGGATGGTCATGGCGCTGCAGGGGTATCACGGTTTCCGGATGTTCAGCGCCGAGGCGCTGGTCGGGTCGACCGTCGCCCTCGGCATGACCCGGGAACTGGGGCCGGTTCTGACCGCCCTGATGGTGACCGCGCGGGCGGGGTCCGCCATGGCGGCCGAACTGGGAACGATGCGGGTCACGGAGCAGATCGACGCCCTCTCCGTCATGGCGGCGAACCCCGTCAAACACCTGATCGTTCCGCGCGTTCTGGCGGGCGTGTTCATGGTGCCCCTCCTGACCGTCGTTTCGGATTTCTGCGGGATCGTGGGGGGGTATTTCGTCGGGGTCCACCTGCTCGACATCAACTCCGGCATCTTCATCAAGAACATCACCAAACTGGTGGATCTGGGAGACATCTACAACGGGCTCGTCAAGGCGGCCTGCTTCGGACTGATCCTGTCGCTCATCGGCTGTTACAAGGGCTTCAATACGCGGGGGGGGGCCGAAGGGGTCGGGCGGGCCACGACGGAGGCCGTCGTTCTGGCCGCCATCACCATTCTGATCAGCGATTATTTTCTGACGGCGATCATGTTCTAGGCGAAGGGCAAAAGGCGAAAGACGAAAGGCGAAGAAAAAAGGGTGAGGGGATTTGATTCGTCTGGAAGACGTTCATAAGTCGTTCGGCCGGCAGACGGTCCTGGACGGCGTCGATCTGGAGATCGAGCGCGGAAAGACAACGGTGATCATCGGCCGCAGCGGGGGAGGCAAAAGCGTTCTCCTCAAGCACATCATCGGCCTGATGAAGCCGGACAGCGGACGGATCTTCATCGACGACGTGGACATCGCCCGGCTCAACGACCGGGACCTGAACGAGATCCGGAAGAAGTTCGGGATGCTTTTCCAGGAGGCGGCCCTGTTCGATTCCATGACGGTGGGGGAAAACGTCGCCTTCCCCCTGCGCGAGCACACGCCTTACCGGGAGGATGAAATCCGGCGGATCGTCTCCGAACGCCTTCAGGCCGTCGGCCTGACGGGCGTCGAGGAGAAGATGCCCGCGGAGCTGAGCGGCGGGATGCGCAAGCGGGTCGGCCTGGCCCGCGCCGTGGCGCTGAATCCGGAGATCGTCCTGTTCGATGAACCGACGACTGGGCTCGATCCGGTCATGACGGAGGCGATCAACCGTCTGATCATCGACACCCAGAAGCGCTTCCAGCTGACCTGTGTGGTGATCAGCCACGACATCCAGTCCATCTTCGAGATCGGACACCGGATCGCCATGCTCTACGAGGGAAAGATCATCGCCCATGGGAGCCCGGACGAAATCCGGACCTCCGCCAACCCCGTCATCGCTCAATTTCTGTCGGGGAGCATCGAGGGCCCCATCAAAATCGTGTAACGCCGGAGGCAGGAATGGTGAACATCAGTTCTGAAGCGAAAGTCGGCCTGTTCGTGCTGGTCGGGCTCATTATCCTGGGATACATGTCCTTCCGGGTGGGGCAGCAGGGGTTCGGCCTGAAGAACGGCTACACCGTGCGCGCGGTCTTTCCGAACGTCGCCGGGCTGGATCGGGACGCGTCGGTGCAGATTGCCGGCGTGGAGATCGGCCGGGTGGAGGAGATTGAGCTTCAGGACGGCCAGGCGGTCGTCACGCTGCGCATCCGGCCGAACGTCAAGCTGGGAAACGACGCCGCGGCCACGATCAAAACCCATGGCGTTCTGGGGGACAAGTATATCGAACTGGTCCCGGGCACCAACACGCAGGCCTTCCTGAAGGAGGGGGAGCAGATCCAGCGGGTCGAGAGCCAGGCCGACATCGACCGGCTCCTCCAGCAGATCACCCTGATCGCGGCTGACATTCGCGGTGTGACCTCGTCGTTGAACAAGGCCATGGGCGGGGAGAGGGGCGAAGCCTCCCTGGGGGAGATCGTGGAGAACGCGCGTCTCTTGACGAAGAATCTGAACGCCCTCGTCGTCAACAACGAGGAGGCCCTCCGGTTCACCCTCGGCAACGCCCGGCAGCTGACCGACAACCTCAACCGGGTCGTTGTCACGAACGACGCGAAAATCGCCGATGTCATGGACAACCTCAAGGACGCCTCCAAGCAGATGGAGCAGACCTTCGCGCAGTTGAACGAGATCACGGGCAGCATCAACCGCGGCGAGGGGAGCCTCGGACAGCTGGTCAAGAATCAGGAAACGGCCCAAAAGTTGAACCAGACCATGACGTCCCTCCAGGAGGTTTCGGACAAGATCAACCAGGGCAAGGGGACCATCGGCAAACTCATCAACGACGAGCAGACCGCCCGGAGCGTGGACGAGACCCTGAAGGGAATCAACCGCTACGTCAACAAATCCGAGCAGTTCAGAACCTACCTGAACTACCGGGGCGAGTATCTGTTCGACAAGAGCGACGGCAAGAGCTACGTGGACATCCGGATCCAGCCGAAGGAGGACCGTTATTACCTCGTGGGGGTCGTGGCCGATCCCCGCGGGCGCCGGACCGTCAAGGAGCGGATCACGAATGGCGTGATGACGCGCACCGAGGAATGGGAAAAGGACGGGCTTCTCTTCAACGCTCAGGTGGCCAAGCGGTTCCGGAACGTCGTCCTGCGGGGCGGCGTGCTGGAGTCCACGGGCGGCGTGGGTCTGGATTATCTGATGCTGAACGACCGCCTGAAGCTCAGTTTCGAGGCCTTCGACTTCAATTCCGATGACGATGACCGGGCCCATCTGAAGGCCGGGATGGAGTTCCAGGTGTTCAAGCACATCTACCTGACCGCCGGCTGGGACGACTTCATCAGCAAGCGGTCCAACAGCTCCCCCTTTGCGGGCTTTGCGATCCGCTTCGAGGACGACGACCTGAAGTATCTCCTGAGCAGTGTGCCCATTCCGAAGTAGCGGACCGAAAGCGTGACCGGAGGGGGAGCACCGAACGGCCGGGCCGGACCCGGCGGAAAAGGAGGGGAATCATGTCGAAACGGCAGCCGGCGAGTCTGTGTGTTTGGGCCTGTTTTTTGAGCCTTTTCCTGGCGATGACCTTTGGGTCCCCCGCGGTGGCGGCGAAGCGCGACGCGCCGTCCCGGGTTCCCGAGCTTGGGGAACGGTATTCCCTGATTCAGTCCGCCGAGGTGTCCGGCGACCGGGGGAAGAACGTGCCGGAGACGGAGCGGCTGAACCGGGCCGTGGGCGAGGCCCGCAAGGCGGCCCTGAGGCGGGCGCAGCAGTTCCTCGAGCGGAAGTTCCGGGGTGTCGGGTTCGGCTACGAGATCCTCCGGACGGCGCCGGAGGGGGCGGTCCGCGTCCTCGATCGGCGCACCCTGGGGCCGGACGAAACCGGACGTCCCCGCTGGCGGATCGACATGGAAGTGGATTACACCTTCCGCCCGGCGTCCGGGAGCGACGCGGCGTCGCGGCAGGCGGCCATCGATCGGGCGGGCCTGCTGAACGTCCGGCTCTGGACGGACAAGAAGCAGTACCGCGCCGGAGAGCCGGTGACGGTTTATTTCGAAGGCAACCGGGATTTCTACGCGAAGCTGGTGCGGATCACGGCCGGCGGCGCCATCGAACAGATCCTTCCCAACAACTACCGGCAGTTGTCGTCCTTCCGGAAGGGCGTCCGCTACCAGGCGCCGGGGGAGGGGGACCGGTTCGTCCTTTCGCCCCCGCCCGGCAGTCGGGAGACGTTTCTGATCGTCGCCAGCCCCTATGCGATGAGCCACATCAACATGAAGACCCTGGCCGGCGGGATCTACCAGTACCGGAGCCGCTGGTCGTCTTTCGAGCGCGCCGTCCGCTCGGGGCTGACCCTGGGGGCGGAGGATGTCGCCGAATTCTTTACGGCCGGATGCGAGATCGAGGTTTCCCTTCCCTGAGGAAGCCTGGGGGGGATGTCGTGGATGACAGGGTCCGCGAGGCGATCTTCCGCCGGGTGGCGGAGGAGCCTTTTGCGCAAAAATTCGGGTTGAAGCTGGTGGCGCTGGACGACGGCCATTCCCGGGTCGAGATGCGCTTCACCCCGGACATGGAGAACCTCTTCGGCATGGCCCACGGCGGGGCCCTGTTCGCGCTCGTCGACGAGGCCTTCGAAACGGCCTCCAATTCCCACGGCACGATGGCCGTCGCCCTGAGCATGAACGTCGCCTACCTCGCCTCCCCGCATCCGGGCGCCCTGCTGACCGCGGAGGCGAAGGAGCTGAACCGGTCGAACCGTACCGCCGTCTACGAGATCCGGGTGGAGGACGAAAACCGACGCCTGCTGGTCTCCTGCCAGGCCCTGGTGTATCGCATGGCGAAGCCCCTCCCGTTTCTCGCCGGCACGGCATCCCCCCGGCCGGAAGCGTGAACGTCGCGATCCCCCCCTCGCCCCGGGCCCCGGAAACCGGTTGACAGGCAGGGGAAAATGGTTATATTACGGGCGCCGCGGTGGTGAAGGTTTTCCGGGGAGACGTCGGGAGCCATGTATTTCAGCCCAGAACAGATATCCCTTGCGGATCGGGCGTTTGTCCGCGCCGAGGCGCTCGCTTCGGGCTATTTTCGTCTCGGCCCCGGGGCGTTGAAGGCCCATCGGTATGACGTCAGGACGAAGGCCTATCTGAAGGAGCATGAAGTCCAGGGTCAGGCGTTCGCCCATCTGTGCAAGTATGAATACGGCAAGGAAACCGGGGACGTTGGCTCCGGGGATCGGCATTTCTATCGGATCTGCCTCCAGGACGACCGCATCCTCGATGCCGTGAAGCGGGCCCACTCCTTCATTCGCCTGAGCCCGCTGCTCCTTTATATCGCGACCCACGAACTGGTGCACGTCATCCGGTTCGACGAGGGGGTGATCCCTTTCGACGCCCCGCGCGAGGTCAAGGAGGAGGAGGAGGAAACGGTCCATCAGATCACCCGGCGCATGCTTCAGCCGGCGGCGAATCCCGAACTGGGGCTGGTCCTGGACTGCTTCAGCGACCGCTACCGGATCGGCGATCTCGATCAATAACCCTGTTGGAGGTTTATCGATGCCCATTTACGAGTACAAATGCAAGAAATGCGGAAAGGAATTCGAGGTCTTTCAGCATATGAGCGATCCGGCGGTCAAGTCCTGCCGGTTTTGCAAGGGGCCGGTGAACAAGCTGATGTCCCTGTCCTCGTTCCACCTGAAGGGGTCCGGCTGGTACGTGACGGATTACGGCGGAAAGAAGGTTCCCCACACCGAAAAGAAGGAAGCGTCGGAGTCGGCCGCGCCGGCTGAGACGCCCAAGACCGAAGCGGCCCCCAAGGGCGGTTCTGAGGAATGAGTCAGGGAAGGACGGCCGCGAAGAAGGGGAGGATCTCCCGGCAGAGGTCCTCGGGAACGACGGGGCAGATGACCTCGTCGTGGTATTTTTCGATGTAGTTGATGTCGCTCGTCCCCAGGGGAGGAATAAGGAAGCGCGGGCTGATCCGCCCCTGGACCGTGAAGTCGCGGTTTTCCTCCCAGGCCCCGTAGAGGGCCAGGTTGAAGCTGATAAAGTTATTTGCATGCAGGTATCCGAGAACGCAGGTGAGCCCCTCCAGAAACCCCGACAGATCCGCCGCTGAGATCTGGCGCAGAGCGGTCCTCTCCCCGAAGTAAAACACAACCTCTCCCCCCATGCCCTTCGGCGCAAAGCTGGCAAGCCAGGTCACGGGCCCCGTCCGGGCGATGTGACGCTCCCCGAGGTCCTTTTCCCGCGCCAGAAAATCCGTCCAGAGGTCCCGCCCCGTCCGCTCCCGGTAGGCGCCCGCGCTCCCCAGGAGACGTGCCACGAATCGCGTCGGTTTTTCCCCCAGGATCGTCTGGAGATGGGGGTGGATGAGCCCGCCGCCCGCGGGCGGCATGTAGTTCCAGTTGAGGGAGGCGAACCGGAGGCTGGGCTCGATCCGCGCCATCCGCTCGAAGTAGTCCCAGGCGAGGCGGAAGCCGTCGTGCATCGATTCGGGGCGGAACGCGTCCAGGTCGACGGAATGTTCGTCGGAGAGGGCGATCACGGCGTTGTACCGGTCATAGGGGAAGGCGTTGGGGAAGAGGGTCGCGCGTCCGCGCCGGAATCTCCCCTCCGGGCAGATGTCCGCCGTGAAGCGGGGCGTCAGCGGATCGATCAGCTCGGGGCAGAAGGGGCAGATGGCGGGGGGAGATTTCTCCAGGTAGCCGCTCAGGTCGGGCTTCTGCGGCATCTTGAAGCGGTAGGGGAGAATCCGGCTGGTGACGCCGCTGATCTCGTCCCGGCGGATCTCGAAGACGGACGCCTTCTCCCGGAAGCCGCTCATCGGGTCCAGGTAGGTGCCGACGCTCGTTTCCTTCGAGAGGCCGAAATCCTTCATGGCTCCTTGTCGACGCGCTTTCCCCGGAGATGCTGCACGAGGAAGTGGTCCACGCCCTCCTGGGTCAGGTCGTTCTTGAGCAGCTCCCGCAGGGTGTCCAGGGAGATCTCGACGCGGGCCGCGCTCTTGTGGCCGCCGGCGCTTCCGTAGGCGCCGAAGGCCTTCTGAGCGATGGCGCCGCAGTCCTGGCGGTAGCCGTCCCCCCGGAAGACGATGACCAGGCGGTCCTTCGTCATCCCGGCGATGACGACGTAGTAGATATTGATCAGGTTGAGGAAGAAATCGGCCACCTGCACGCACACGTCCGTATTCTCAACGCGTCCCAGATAGCAGATGATCCGGTCCCGGTAGCGGCGGCGGTAATGGTAGGCGTGGTCGAAGTACTTGATGAAGCGATCGGGGATCTGGTTGAGTTCGATGCGGCGGATGAGCTGCCGATTCGCCCGGGCGAAGGTGAGGTAATAGGCGCTGACGTCCTCCAGGATGGCGTCCCGCTCGAAGCTATTCGTGTCGGTCTTGATCCCGTAGAGGAGCGCCGTATAGAGCCGGCGGGAGATCTTGATCTGGGCCGCCAGGAGGTATTCCGTCAGAATCGTGGACAGGGCCCCGTAGCGGGGGCGGATGTCCTCCAGTTCGGCGCGCCACTCCCCCTCGCGCGGGTGATGGTCCAGAACGATCTGGGGGGTGATGTTCTCCAGGGCTTTTCCGAAGAAGGGGGGCTGGGCGTCCATCAGGGCGACGACACGGTAATCGGCCAGCGGGACCTTGTCCAAAAGCTCGATCGAGATCTTCATCTCCCGGATGAGCTCCACGTTCTGCTGCCGCGCGACGGGATCGGTCGAGACGAAGGTGCATTTCGCGAGGCCGACGGTCTTGCTCAAGATCTCCTTGAGGGCCATGGCCGAGGCCACGGCATCCGGGTCGGGCGCCCCGTACATGAGGATCGCGAGGCTGTCGTTCTTGCGGACGAGCGATGTCAGCCGGTTGAGGTTGTTCCGCGTGATGTCCTTGGACAGGATCGACTCTGCACGTTTCATGGGGCCTCGTCCTCGCAGCGGTCCTTTCGATGGTGACGCCGAGCGCTCCGGTTACCACAAATCCACGCCCGTTACAAGCGGGAGGGACCGGGGCGGTGCGGCCTGGAACCCGGGTCCCGCCGGCGCGGGGGTCGGGGGCTCGCCGCTCTGTACCCCTGGCGTCCGGAGGGGCGCCGGTTTGCGCCTCAGCGGACCAGGACCCGCCCCCGGGGCGAGGCCTCGACCCGGCCCACGACGGCGGCCTCCCGGAGGCCGTTCGCCTGCAGGCTCGCGAGGTAGGCCGCCGCGTCCTTCTCCGGAAGCGCGACCAGGAGCCCCCCCGACGTCTGGGGGTCGAACAGGACGTCCAGCAGCCACGCCGGGCAGGAGGGCGCCGCCTCGATCTGGCGTTCGCGGTACTGGCGGTTGCGATGGAGTCCGGCGGGGACGATGCCGCTCTCGACCAGGTCTCTGAGGCCCGGGAAGACGGGGACCCGCGCGGCGTCGATGACCAGGCCCGCGTCGCTGTCCTCGACCATTTCCAGGGCGTGCCCCAAAAGGCCGAATCCCGTCACGTCCGTGACCGCGTGGACCTCCGTCGCGGCGGACAGCAGTTCCGCCGCCCGCCGGTTGAGGGCCGTCATCGTCCGGAGGGCGCGGTCCACGAGTTCCGGCGCGGCGACACCGCCCTTGATCGCGGTGCTGACGATGCCGGTGCCCAGGGGCTTGGTCAGGATCAGACGGTCGCCGGGCCGGGCGCCCCGGTTGAGGAGAACCTTCTCCGGGTGGACCACGCCGGTGACGGCCAGGCCGTACTTGGTTTCGTCGTCCTCCACGCTGTGGCCGCCGACGAGAAGCACGTCTGCCTCCCGCAGCTTGTCCAGGCCGCCGCGGAGGATCGCCTTCAGAATGGCCGTGTCGAGCGTGTGAATCGGGAAGCAGACGATGTTCAGCGCCGTGAGCGGCCGTCCGCCCATGGCGTACACGTCGCTCAGGGCGTTCGTCACGGCGATCTGCCCGAAGAGATAGGGGTCGTCCACGATCGGCGTGAAAAAATCCACCGTCTGGATGATGGCCAGGTCGTCCCTCAGACGGTAGACCCCGGCGTCCTCGCCGTGCTCCATCCCCACGATGAGGTTGGGGTCGGCGATGAAGGGAAGGTCTTTCAAGACGTCGTGCAGGTCGCCCGGACCGATTTTACAGGCTCACCCCGCCCCGTGGACGGTTTCGGTCAGGCGGACGGCCTTTTCGGGATCGCTCATGGACGCTCCTCGCCGGGACGATCGTCGGGCCGGAATCGACGCCCCGGCCTTCCCTCCGCCCGCCCGATGGCGGCCGGATGTCCCGGCCCGGGCGGGTTGCGGAGGGCGACGGCTTCGCCCTGGCGTTCTTCTCTATCACATCGCCCCCCGTTCATAAAGGCGATTCTGTATCCGGATTGCGATGTCATTCGCCGCGCCGCGGGAGGAAGAAAGGGGGGACGCCCCGGTACCGGCCTCCCGGAGAAGATCGGGCCTTGCATTCCGGACGGCGGATTTGGTACAAGGAACGGCCGGTCCGGCCCCGATCCGGAGGGATCGCGGGCGCCGGGAGGCGGCGGCACCGCCGCGGGAAGGAAGGGAAGTGGGCATGTCCTCATCAACCATACGGTATTACAGCACGAACCGCGAACTCGACGGGGTCCCCGGGATCACCCCGTTCAAGGGGCAGGTCGCGTTCCGCGAGGCCCTGCTCATGGGGCAGGCCCCCGACGAGGGGCTTTTCATGCCCGCCGCCATCCCGATCCTGGCGCTCGCGGAGATCCTCGCCCTGAAGGGCCGTCCCTATCCCGAGGCGGCCTTCCTCGTGGCGGAGGCCTTTCTCAGGGACGAGATCGGACGGGACGATCTGAAGCGCCTCGTCGAAGACGCCTATCCCTTCAGCGTTCCCCTGGAGCGCGTCACCGGGAGGAAATACCTGCTGCGCCTCGACCAGGGGCCCACGGCCTCCTTCAAGGATTTCGCCGCCCGCCTGATGGCCCGCCTGATGGGACACTTCCGGGAGGCCGGACACCGGCTGAACGTCCTCGTCGCCACCTCGGGCGATACGGGAAGCGCCGTGGGCGAGGCCTTCAAGGGCGTCCCCGGCATCGACGTCACGATCCTCTACCCCCGGGCGGAGGTGAGCGGCCGCCAGAAGCGGCAGCTGGACACGATCGGCGCAAACGTCCAGGCCCTGTCCATCGATGGGAAGTTCGACGACTGCCAGACCCTGGTCAAGCAGGCCTTCGCCGATCCGGATCTCGCGGCCTTCCACCTCACGTCGGCCAATTCGATCAATTTCGGACGGATCCTGCCCCAGATCGTCTATTACATCTGGTCCTACGCCCAGCTCGCCGCCGGCGGCGAGGCCGTCGTCGTTTCCGTGCCCTCCGGGAACTTCGGTGACGCCCTGGGCTGCGAATACGCCCGGCGGATGGGCCTGCCCGTGGTGACGCTCGTCATGCCGACGAACGAAAACGACGAATTCCCGAATTTCCTGGCCACGGGGGCGTACACAAGGGTCCAGCCGTCCCGGGCCTGCCTGTCGAACGCCATGAACGTGGGCCATCCGAGCAATCTGGCGCGCTTTTTCGATCTGTACGGGGGGACGGTGGACCGGAACGGCCGGGTCCACCGTCTGCCGGACGTGGCCGAGATGCGCCGGCGTATCTTTTCCGTCAGCGTCTCGGACGACGAGACGCGCCGGACGATCCGGCGGGTGTACGATGAGTACGGCATTCTTCTGGAGCCCCACGGGGCCGTGGGCTGGCGGGGGCTGGAGCGGTTCGTCGAACAGCGCGGGGAGGAGGGCGATCCCCTGTGCCTCGTGCTCGAAACGGCCCATCCGGCGAAATTCCCGGAGGAGATCCGCGCCCTGCTCGGGATCGATCCGGTCCCGCCCGCCGGCATGCGGGACCTCGATCAACGCACGGGGGAGGCGCTTCCCCTGCCCGCCGATTACGGGGTCTTCCGGCAATATCTGCTGGACCATCTGAAACGGGAGGCCTGAAGGCCTCCGCCGGTTTACGGCGTCATCACCAGCCGCTGTTCCCCGCGCGGCACGTACCACCGGATGAAGTTGTAGCCGATGCCGAGGGGGGCCGGCTCGATCCCCCGGAAGCGGGCCTGGATGATGGGCAGGGCGTCGGGACAGTAGAGGAAGAGGTAGGGCTGCTCGTCGGCGAGGATCTCCTGAATCCGGTCGTAGCAGCGCTTCCGCAGCCTCACGTCAAACGTGCTTCGCCCCCGTTCGAGCAGGGCGTCCACTTCGGGGTTGCGGTACGAGATGAAGTTGAGCTCCTCCGGGCCGGTTTTCGACGAGTGCCAGACGTCGTAGAGATCGGGATCCATCGGGATCGTCCAGCCCAGGATCGTCGCGTCGAACTTGCGCTTGTTGATGAAGTCGTTGACGAAGGCGGCCCACTCCAGGACGCGGATCTTCACCCCGATCCCGACCTCGCCCAGGCGCCGCTGGAGGATCTCCGCCGTCTTCTGCCGGACCTCGTTGCCCTGGTTCGTGATGATTTCGAAGCGGAAGGGGCGGCCGTCCCGGTCCAGCACCCCGTCGCCGTCCCGGTCCCACCACCCCGCCCCGGCGAGAAGCGCCCGGGCCTTCCCTGGATCGTACGGATACCGCTCCACCCGCGGGTTGTAGGCCCAGGTCCCGGGTTTCAGGGGCCCCGTCGCCGGCTGGCCGAGCCCCAGGAGCACGCCCCGGATGATCTCGTCCTTGTTGACGGCGTGGGCAATGGCCTTGCGAACCCTGGGATCGGCGAAGAGGGGGTTCTTCAGGTTGTACCCGAGGTAGGTGTAGGAAAAGGACAGGTAGCGGTACTTGTTGAAATCCCGGCGGAAGAGGGGGGTCTCCGTCTGGCGGGTGTACTGCAGGGGGCTCAGGCCCATGCGGTCGATCCCGCCCGCCCGCAGCTCCAGGAACATCGTGGCCGTGTCGGGGATGATCCGGAGGACGTAGCCGTCGATGTAGGGGCGCCCCTCGAAGTAGTCCGGATTGGCGGTGAGCACGATCTTCTGGCCCGTCACCCATTCCTTGAAGCGATAGGGGCCCGTGCCGACGGGATGGCGGGCGAGCGGGCTCTGCGCGATGTCCCGGCCCGCCAGGAGGTGTTTGGGCAGGACGGCGCTCCCCCAGCTCATCAGGGCCGGGGCGAAGGGCCGGTCGTAGCGGACGCGGAAGGTGTAGGGATCGAGGACCTCGGCCTTTTTCACCCGCAGGAAATCGCCGGCGTAGGCCGTGGGCGTTTTGGGATCGATGGTGACCCGATAGGTGTAGAGGACGTCCTCCGCCGTGAACGGACGGCCGTCGTGCCAGCGGACCCCCTTGCGGAGGTGAAAGGTGATTTCGAGCCCACCCCGGCCGATCTCCCAGGACTCGGCCAGGTCGCCCACGATGTTGATGTCCTTGTCGTATTTGACGAGGCCGTTGTAGACCAGGCCCGCGATGTCGTGCGAGGCGCTGTCGGAGGCGAGCAGGGGGATCAGGGTGGAGGCGTCGCCGATGGCGCCCTCCACCATGACGTCGCCGTGGGCCGGGGGCGCCTCCGCGCCCGGTCTGGCGGGGCCCGGTTCGGAGGGGCGCTGGCCGCAGGCGGCCGAACAGACCAGCAGGGCGGCGAGGCACAGGGGGAGAATCGGAAACCGGATGCGCATGGCGCCAAACTAGCCCAAGGGCCTCCGGTTTGCAACAGGAATTGCGGGCCTTTTTCGCTTGACAGGGCCGTCCCGGTATAGTTTAAAAAATGGGCCCCGGGTTTCCGGGATCGCGCGATGCAAAAACGGGCCGGGGAGGCCCCTGCCGGCGGGATCGCGATTCCAGGCGGTCTCCAGGAGCGTATGCCAAAGCACGAGAAACCGGAAATAAAACACCTCCGCCTGGGGGTCGAGACCGTACGGGACATCCTGCGGGACACCATCCGGAATTATCAGATCAACGGCGACACCAATCAGGCGGCGGCGATCGCCCTGTACGCCATCCTCTCCATCATCCCGCTGTTCATCCTCACCATTCTGATGGCGAGCCTCGTCTTCAGCTCGAATCCGCAGATCCAGCAGCAGCTCGTTCAGGGGGCGCAGGGGGTCAGCCCCTACCTGTCCCAGAGCCTCCTCGAACAGCTCGGCCAGATCGAGCAGAAGCGCCAGATCCTGGGATGGGTCGGGATCATCAGTCTCGTCTGGTTTTCCGCCATGATCTTCAACGCCATCGAAACGGTGCTGAACATCATCTTCCGTTCGCATGTCCGGCGCAGTTATGTCCTGTCAAAGCTCCTGGCCGTCGCCCTGATCCTTTTGGGCTGGATCATCATCGGGGCGAGCGTGGGTCTGGCGTATGTGGGGAGCCTCCTGGCGCGGCAGCCCCTGCTGATGGAGCACTTTGCCTATCTCCCCCTGCTTCACGGCGTCCTGTTCCGGTACGTCCTGCCCTACGCGATCACGGTCGCCTTCTTCACCATCGTCTACAAGGCGACGCCCACCGCGCGGGTCTCCTGGGGGGCGGCCCTGGGGGGAAGCCTGCTCTTTTCGGCCCTGATGGAGGTGGCGAAGCACTTCTTCGCCTGGTATGTCGCCAACTACACGCGCTACCATGTCATCTTCGGAGGGCTCGAGGCGGTGGTCGTCCTCGTGATCTGGGTCTTTTACGTGGCCCTGATCCTGCTGTTCTGCGCCGAACTGATCGCATCCTTCCAGCGGCGGGACATCCTGCTGTTGGAAAAGGCCCTCCTCAAGCCGGGGAAGACCCGGCCGTCGGTCGACGAACGCCTCCTGCGCCGGTTCGGCCGGGTGTATCCCAAAGGGAGCTTCGTCTTTCGGGAGGGCGACACCGGGAGCGAGATGTACTACATCCTGCAGGGGCGGATCCTGGTGCAGAAGCAGGCCGGGCAGATCAAGAAGGTCCTCACCGACATGGGGCCGGGGGAGTATTTCGGAGAAATGGCCACCCTGATCGACGCCCCCC